>QFCE01002211.1_pt1 | contig 45422 bp, 56 predicted proteins | sample 5346091 | NCBI WGS metagenome assembly QFCE01 (sample SAMN09062252, study PRJNA434731) | Human gut metagenome, whole genome shotgun sequencing project. | isolation source: stool timepoint A chromium assembly | host: Homo sapiens | collected 2015 | reverse complement strand
GGAGGAACGATTTGCAAAACAAAGTGATTAGCAGCTTCAGAGAAATGGATAAAACAGGAATCTTTCTGCCGATGATTGTAATCTATAAGAACCCTTCGGATTTCCCAAAAGGATGTGTGGCCAGGGTTTTTGATGGAAAAACAGGAAAACCATCCGACCAATGCATTGTGAGGAAGACGGTAAAGGAATGTAGGGAAGATATAAGAAAATCTGGATTTTATGTAAAACTGCCAAGGGCAGCAGAAGACGATCCAGTGATTGTGGAGAGCTGGGTATGAAAAAAAGAACAAAGAAACAAAAGAGCATCTTACAAAACCAGGAAAATAAGCAGTGTTATCTATGCATACTGTTGGAAGGCAACTATGACTACCAGACCGTAGAGGACCATCATATTTTCTTCGGTCCGAACAGAAGAAACAGTGAAATCCATGGATTTAAGGTAAATCTCTGTATCCGGCACCACAAGGAGGGGAAGGAAGCGGTACACATGAACCGGGAGAATGACCTTATTCTAAAAGAAATATGCCAGAAGGAATATGAGAAAACCCACACCAGACAGGAATTTGTCCAGATTATCGGAAAATCCTATCTTGGTGGGGGATTCGAGAGAGCTTGATTTTACTATCAGGAAAGGCATTTTAAAAGCCGATTTTTTAAAAAAGCGAAGAAAAAAATGGGATAGAATCCCCACTTTCCACAATTTTTCTGTGGATAAGATTCGTAAACTACTGATAAATACTAAATGCGAAGGCGGTGGGGGACTTTTTCCAAAAAGGAGGGAAACCATGAATAAAGTTGTTTTAATGGGACGATTAACCAGAGACCCGGAGGTACGATACACTCAAGGAGATAATAGCATGGCAATCGGCAGATACACGCTTGCAGTAGACCGCAGGTTCAAAAGGGACGGAGAGGCCACCGCAGACTTTATCAACTGCGTAGCTTTCGGGAAACAGGCAGAATTTGCAGAAAACTACTTCCGGCAGGGCTTAAAAATCATCATTTCCGGCCGGATCCAGACCGGAAGCTACACTAACCGGGAGGGAAGAAAGGTATACACCACAGATGTTGTGGTAGAAGAACAGGATTTTGCTGAGAGTAAAGGAGATTCCAGCAGAGCCTCCGGGACAGCAGCAGGAGAAGCTCCAAGGGCAGTAGGACAATTAACAGAGGATGAAGATGGATTTATGAATATCCCGGAGGGGATAGAGGAAGAAATGCCATTTAGTTAAAAAGAGGAGAAACAGAAATGGAGAGTCTGACCACAACATATGACAGAGCTAAGAATATTATAAAAAATGACTTGGAGAGCATGTCTAAGAAATTTATAACCATAGGGTATTACTTAAAATACATCCGGGACAATGAGATGTATACACAGGACGGTTTTGCAAGTATCTGGGAATTTGCACAGGAAACCTACGGAATCAGTAAATCTACCTGTTCCAGATGGATGTCCATGAACGATAAGTTTTCCAAAGATGGAAACAGCCCATACCCGAGAGAAGAATTTGCCCATTTTGGAAAGAGCCAGTTACAGGAAATGTTGTATCTGGATGATACACAGATAGAAAAAGCAACACCGGAAATGACAGCAAAAGAAATCCGGCAGCTAAAAGAACCGGAAGAGATTCCAGGACAGATGGAAATACAAGATTATCCGGAAGTTCTTCCGGAAGAGAAAACACCATATTTCGCCTTTGGTGGAGAGCCATACGGATGGACATGGAGCGAAGTAGTCAAAACATATCTGGAAAATGGATATGAAAAGCCGGAAAGCGGAACGGAAGTAAAATGCCTGGGTAAGATGTATCTGGCTCTTAGGAGAAAAGAAAAGACCTTCTTCTATGACAGCCAGGGGAACACCCTGTTTGAGGTGGATAATAAAAGACTGGAAAGAGAATATGAGTACTGGAAAAGGGCAAACGCTGCGAAAGTAGCAGCAGAACCAGAAAAAATACTGACAGAAGAGCAGCAGGAAGTACAAGAAGAACCGCAGATAGAAGCTGTTGCGCCGACGCAACAACAAAACACCATTCTTGTAAAGCCAGACATGGAAGATAGAGAAGAGAAGGAAAGAGAGCAGCAGGAAGAAATAGAATACAACATATTTGACATAAATCGGTTCCTTTTTGAACAGGAAGAGGAACTGGCAGAATATGAAGCCTGTGAAGGACTTCCGGCCAGAATGATGTTAAGAAAAAGAATGATTGTAGATGCCTTAAGACTTCTCCTTGCCAGCTATGAGGGAACAGAAGAAATTCCACAGCCTCCTCTTCCGGAAATGAAAAACAATGACCAGAGAAAAGAATGGCTAAATAATTACCGTTCCTGGGGAGTCTGGTACAAAGACGAACATACAGGAGCCACCTACTACCGATACCAGTTTGAAAATGGCGCCACATTAATTGCCGAAGAATACGAACTGGAAAGCCCATATACCGGAACATACACAGTTTCCTATATGCACCTGGTAGGAGGACCGGAACCACCACGGAAGAACGGAATACCAAAATGGAGCCGACATGAGAAATACAATAGATTCCAGAACAATGAAACAGAGCTTGTGGAATTTTTAAAGGAGGTACAGAGAAAACCATGAACAAAAAGGAAGAAAAATGGAGAAATGAGGGAGCTGCTTATGCCCTCAGAGTAGCAAAAGAAAAAGGAATAGAACATCTGGAACAGGATTTACGCAGACGGGGGGCAATAGGAATCCCAATGAATATTCCGGAGAAAGCCATTGAAGCCACCTATGACATGCTGGCAAAAAGAATCATGAACACCATGAAGACAGTAGCCATGTGGGTCTTGTATGAAGAACATGGATGGCGTTCTGTCCGTTTACAGAGATTTGAGCAGCAGATGGATAAGCATAGTGAATCCTGTATGAGTTATGACCGCTATGGGCAGAGCTATGTAAAACTTTCCGACATGGCGAAAACCATGCAGGAAACCTGTGGCATTCACCCGGACATGGAAACCCTGGAAACAATCGAAAAAGAAAATGAGCAGGCAAATGGGAAATTTGTTTCTCTGGATGCAGTAGTAGAAGTTCTGGAAGAAATCGGCCATGGAGATATTGCCGAAGCCCTGAAAAGAAAAATAGAACATGCATAGGAGGCTATCATGGGGAGAAATAACTTTACCGCCTATATCTACGGAAAGCAAAGCGGAAGATGTATAGGCAGCAGAAAACCAAGGAAACAAAGTGTAAGAAATGCAAAGAAACGGAGGTAGAAAGGATGTTTTTAAAAACAAATTATTTTAAGGCACTGATAAAAAAAGCATGGAGCGGAGTAGGACTTACTGTAGGGAATGATGGAGAAGGAATTTATTTACTGGGTGGATATTGGAGCATCTATCTGGACAGTGAATGGATGACCAAGAAAGCAAAAGCGGCCATTATAGAGCTTACAGGATTTATTCCGGCAGCAGGACATGCGGTAGCTTTCTGGAAAAGTGAAGATAACCAGACAGAAGAAAGGGAACTGCTCCCGGAAAGATACTATAAACCAGATACGACATATTTCAAGACAAAGTACAAAGATACAGGAATCCGCATCCGGGATTATGGAAGGGGAGTGGCCGTCCTGCAGAATACAAACACAATGGAAACAGTCATGATTGCAGAAAACATTGTGGACATGGTAGACGGATACTCCAGAGAAAAGGGAGAAGGCCTGGTAAGCCCTCCAGTGAGCGAAAGCGGGCAGGAAGGAATTTGCTGGCAGAATGAAACCTGTACATTAAAATGCATGCCAGTGGTAGCACAGGAAGAAACAAAAGAAGAATTTTTATTAAAAAAACTGGAAGAGTATGATTTTGAAGAAAAGAGAAGGAGAAGTTGAGAAAATAATATGGACAAGAAAGACTTAATCCCAGGAAAAACCTATCTCCGCAAGCATAGCAAGACTCTACATGGAAGATTCGGAGAAAAGGAAGCCAAAGCAGAAGGTTACATAGAATGTATGCAGATAACACCAGCCGGTGCAGTATTCTTCCAGAGCGGGAATCTGCTGAAATTGACGGATGAGGAGATAAAGAAGGAGGTATGGGAACATGACGGATAAACAATACAAAGAATATAAAAAGGCCAAAGAAGAATTAGAACCAGTTAAAAATTTTTTGTTTTGGTGCGGAGAAAGAGGGTACCCAGCCAGACTGATTCCTTGTTCAAAATGTTTTTTGCTTGGCATTAAATTTGGTTTTGCAAAAGACGAAATATTTAAAATGCCAAAGGAATTAAGAAAAAGAGTGCTGCTGACAATTAAAGACTATGTGGAAGAAAAAGAAACGGAAATGGGAGATATATAAGGGGGGTAGAGAATAATGGACGAAAAGAAAGTTAGAGAAGCAATAGAAGATTTTAAAAAATTAGCGGAGTTATTGCAAAATAAAGGAAGTGTTGCTGCTGAACATTGTAATATAGCAATCGAAGCAATGGAAAAGCAATTGCCGGAGAAAGTGGATACAAAAGAGGATTTTAAGGGTTTTAATGGAAATTTAATATGCTACAAAGGATTCTGTCCTAGTTGTGGGTATGTTGTAGATTCCAGTAAAACCAATTATTGTAACGCTTGCGGACAGAAATTAGATTGGACGGTGGAAGAATGAACGTACTAGAGAAGATTTTGGAAGAAATCGAGGAAAGAATTAAGAAATTAAAAGAGGTAGATAATATGTGCAGAGTGAATGCCGAGCGCAGTAAAAATTTCGAAAGTGTGAAATATTTTCAAAGCTTGATGTTTGCTACAGAAAGAGCAGAAAGTATTATTGGCGATATTATCCGCTCCCACATGGATGATATTCCAAATACAAGCAATAAGAGATTGATTGACGCGAATGTGCTAGATGAAGAAGTAAGAAAATTCTTTCTTGCGATTACGGGAAATCCAAAGCAGGCAACAGTAGTCAGAGAATGTAAAGAATCGTTCAGAAGAATGATAGATGAGCAGAAGACAGTATATGCGAATGATGATTGGATTCTGGTAAAAGAGAGACTGCCGAAAGAATCAGGGTATTATCTTGTACAACTATCAAAAAGATTAGAAAGCGAAGATTGGGCAGATAGAGTGGTTGTATTATACGATGGGGAAAGTAAAGAATTTATGTGCTACGAGAAATATATAATAGCCTGGAAGCCACTTCCAGAACCATACAGAGCAGCAGACAAACCAGACTGGAAAGAGAATATGCTTAATACCTTTCTGGCAGGACATTAACTAAATTAACCTTTAGGAGATGAAAATGGATAAAGAGCAAAAAGCAATAGAACGAATTAAGATGGCTTCTGAAATGAGTTTGCAATACTACGAGAGACCTCTGGTGTGTACATATTCTGGAGGGAAAGATTCAGATGTGATGTTAGAACTGTTTAAAAGATCGGGAATTCCATTCGAGGTTCACAACAGTCATACAACGGCAGATGCACCACAAACGGTATATCATATACGAAAGGTATTTGCAGAACTGGAGCAGAAGGGGATAAGATGTGAAATTGATTATCATCACCTTCCGCTTGGTGGAAGGGTAACCATGTGGAATTTAATTCCTAGGAAATTAATGCCTCCAACGAGGAGGGTGAGGTATTGCTGCTCTGTCTTAAAAGAGACGGGATGCAAAAACAGGATGATTGCAACTGGAGTAAGGTGGGATGAAAGCAATAAAAGGAAAAATAGGGCAGAATTTGAGACTTTAGGAAAGACAAGTAGAGAAGCTACAAGAATAACAGAGAAAATGCTTCTATCGGATTGTGATGAATCCAGGAAACTGTTTGAGCGTTGTGAAATGAAAGCTAAAACGGTAGTAAACCCAATTATAGATTGGGGAAACCGGGATGTTTGGGACTTCTACTGGAATGAATGTAAAATACACAATCCATTGTATAGTATGGGATATAACAGAGTAGGGTGTATAGGATGTCCAATAGCTGGAAAAGCCAGGTATAAAGAATTTGCAGATTTTCCGCAATACAGAAGGATGTACATACTTGCATTTGAAAGAATGCTGGAAGAGATAAAAAGGAGAGGAGGAAAACCAACGTGGACATGCAGTGAAGAAGTATTCTTTTGGTGGATGGAAGATAAAAACGTAGCAGGACAGATGGATCTGCTTAAGGATGGTTTTATAGAAGGAGCGAACTAAATTAATCTTTAGGAAAGGAGAACAGAGATGGAGAGATTAACCAGAAAAGAGACGATAGTAGTACGAGGAAAAGAGATGGCATCATGCAATTATGAAAATGATGATTGCAATGATCAGTGTAGATATGGAATGTGTAGATGGCAGGAAAAAGCGAATATGATTTTGAAGAATTATGAGGATACAGGTCTTTCTCCTGAGCAAGTAATGGAGTTGAAGGAGCGTGATACGGAGAAAGAGTGCGAACAGAACGTTTTTGATGTAGATGGCATAACATGTATCTGTGGTTCAGATATGGACAAAGATGCAGAATTTAGATTTTGTCCTTGGTGCGGGCAGAGATTAAAGAAGTGGGAAGATAATTAAACTGAAATTTAGTGGAGGAAAATAAGATGAAGGATTTACAATTAAAAGATATATCGCATTATTTAACAACAAGACAACCGATCAGGCTTAATTATCCAACGGGCGAAAGCATGATAGCGAGAATATCGGATTTTGATAGTTATGGAGAATATTATGTGACAGAGATATATGTACATAACAATGAGCTGATGCTGGAGCTGAGACTTGAGATTTAAAGAAGGTGACTAAATGGAAGACAGATGCATATGTTGCGGAGAAATAATCCCAGAGGGAAGGCAAGTATGTTGGGCATGTGAGAAAGGAGCACAGATGAACAAAGAAGGTTACAAAGACCCTACTGCAGAAATAGCAGTACATAGAGCCAGCCGGATGCCAAGACACATCTGGAATATCTTTAAGGAGCTGAATCTGGCAGCAGGGAAATCCGGGGTGGAAGTGACGGAAATCAGAGACAAGGAGACAGGGAAGAGATACAGGAGGTGATTCCATTGGAGAAAAGACTAAGAGACATGACCTGGGAAGATTATGGAATATCCAAGAACCGGTATGATGAGTTAAGGGCCTTCTGCTTACAATACGAAGAGAAGAAGTCAAAGATAAGCAGAGACGTTGGAGCTATGAACTATGATGGTATGCCGAAAAGTAACTACAAAGAAAACTCCTTAGAGACAAAAGCAATCAGAAACGTTATGTATCAGAAAGATTGTGAAATGATAGAACAGGCTGCAATAGCTGCATCCTCAGAAGTATATCGGTACATAATCAAGAGTGTAACAAATGGCTTGTCATACAGGTTTATTGAATATGATGAGAAGCTGGGAAGAATACCTATGGGAATAAATGAGTTTTATGCTCGCAGAAGATTGTTTTACCATTATCTTGATAATTTGAAAAATGGTGACAAAATCGACCTGCTTTCATGATATTATGATATCAGGTAAAGTTGCAACAGAGGTAGTAACTTGCCACATTTGACTATCGGCCTCCCTTGTATGGCATGGCAGCAGGGTGTCACAGCCCTGTTGCTGTATCAGGCTCAGACGGTAACGCCTGTATGGTGCCTTGAAAGGTAAATATCATAAAAGACCGTCCATCCTCTTTTTTGGTATAGATACAGGTTTGGAAAGTAGCTCAGTTGGTAGAGCGGTGGATTTTTAATCTATGTGTCCCAGGTTCGATTCCTGGCTTTCTGAATCCCCTATATGGGAAATCCAATACTTTTTATCTATGGCCTGTAGAAATACAGGCTATTTTCATGTATGATAAAAAGAAAAAAGTATTGGAGATTAACATGAAAATGAAAATAGGAAACAAAGAATTGTTACTGTACAGTGCCAATAAAGCTATTAATTCAGTATCTGTAGCTGCTTCACGATGCGCAGATAAAGAAGAGGTTTATTTTACAATAGGAACAGCAGTACATTGGCTAACAGATTGCGCTGACAGGATACCGGAAAAACTATTACATCCAGAGCACAGAAGAATTTTTTCTGCTTTTAGATTTGTAAATAACTGTTTAAAGCATAATGTGATATTTGAAGAGGCGCATGAATCTGAAGGGCTAGACTTTCCTTTTGATTTTAATTTTGATATGGGTGCGACATATAAATGGAAATTTATGGATGATATAGAAATACCCGATAAAAATAAAAGACAAAAAGAAAATTATGATACATGCTTAAGAGGAAAGCGGGTTTACGCAACACTTTCAGAAACAATGGAAATAATAAAGAAATATTATTCTATTTTGTGAGGAAGGGGAAGAAATGGGAAATGTATGGTATTCCGGATGGGAAGATAATGAATGCTATCATCACAGCATACTGGAAAAGCATAAGAGAGCTTTTGGAAAAGATGATAGAAGACAGAATATTTTCTATTGGATTTTATGATGGAAAGTTTTTTGTTTCAGAGGAGTGCGATGGGTATTATTCACACACATTAACGAAGAAAGAAGCACATGAATTATCTGAATTATTCCATGAGCTGGAAAATGACATAGAAGAATAAAAGTAAGAGTAAAAGTGATAGGCATCTGGCAGCAGTCAGGTGTCTTTTCTTATGGACCTTTAACTCAGCAGGTTAGAGTAGCTGCCTCATAAGCAGCCTGTCCTGGGTTCGAGCCCCAGAGGGTCCATTTACAAAACAAACGAAAAGGAAGGTGGTGATATTGAGCGGAGAGATAAAGACACCAAATAATGAGCTTGCCTATCAGGATTACCTAAATGGCATGAAGTATAAAGAAATAGCCGAGAAATACGGTGTGACGATAAATACAGTAAAGTCCTGGAAGACCAGATATAAATGGTCAAAGGATGGTAAAAAAAGTGTGCACACAAAACCCCAAAAGGTGTGCACACAAAAACCAAGGTTAGGAAACCAGAATGCGGCAGGACATGGAGCCCCGGAAGGAAACAAAAATGCAGAAAAATATGGATTCTTTTCAAAATATCTCCCGGATGAAACACGGGAGATTTTTTCTGCTATAGAAGAGGCAGACCCATTAGACCTTCTCTGGCACCAGATACAGCTTGCCTATGCGGCCATTATCCGGGCACAGAAGATTGCCTATGTAAAAGACCAGGAAGATAAAACCAAGGAAAAGACGGGAAACTTTGATAATGGTGATACCTACATGGTACAGCAGGCATGGGATAAGCAGAATGAATTCCTAAAAGCCCAGGCCAGAGCCCAGGGTGAGCTTCGTTCCCTCATTAAGCAATATGATGAGATGCTGCATAAAAACTGGGATATGGCAACAGAAGAGCAGAGAATCCGGGTGAGACGAGCAGAAGCCGCCATGAACCAGGAGCTTGGAAACCATGATGAGGACAACGAGAACATTACATCCTTCCTGAAAGCCATGAGCCCAGCCCAGGAAGATATAGATAATTTGTTCCACAGAGAGGAGAAAGAGGATGCCGAAGAAAAAGAAGAGACCAGCGAGATTTGACTTTAAGCCTTTTTCAGAACAGCAAAGGCGCTTAATCCACTGGTGGCGACCAATGGCACTTTCCAGCGAGAATGATATTGTTATCGCAGATGGGGCAATCCGTTCCGGAAAAACCATTGCTATGATTATCGGTTTCCTCACCTGGTCCCAGGAAATGTTTTCCGGGCAGTCCTTTATCCTGGCTGGAAAGACCATGGGAGCCTTAAAAAAGAATGTGGTTCGCCCTATGCTACAGATGTTAGAAGCATGGGGATGGCCTTATGAATATGTCCGTTCCGGCACAGATGCAAGGATTGAGATAGGGACAAACACCTATTACCTGTATGGAGCAAGCACAGAAGCCAGCCAGGATGCCTTGCAGGGACTTACAGCAGCAGGAGCTTACGCAGATGAGGCGGCACTATTCCCACAGAATTTCATAGATCAGATGATGGGGCGCTGCTCTGTAGAAGGTTCCAAAGTATGGATGAACTGCAACCCAGAGAATCCTCACAACTATATCAATGAAGAGTTCATCAGAAAGGCAAAGGAAAAAAGAGTTTACCATCTGCATTTCATGATGGAGGATAACCTTACATTGTCCCAGAAGAAAATCGAAGAGTATAAGCGGAAGTGGCCGCACAGCAGTGTGTTCTATAAACGCTTTATCTTAGGCTTGTGGGTGGCAGCAGAAGGCTTGATTTATCAGCAGTTTGCAGATAATGTAAAAGATTATCTGATAACCAGTGAATGGCTTGAGGATAATCCGATTTTATATGCAGTTATCGGGGTCGATTTCGGAGGGACGAAGTCGGCTCATTCTTTTACCCTGACAGGATTCACAAGGGGATATAAGCAGGTAATTGTCCTGGATGAGTATTATTGTAAAAAACGTATTAATCCCAAACAGCTTCAGGATGATTTCATAGACTTTGTGAAACGTGCTCAGAGTAAGTTTAAAGTCTATGAGGCTTATTGTGATAATGCAGAGCAGACTTTGATTGCAGGGTTAGAGATGGCCTGTATGGAAGCGCATGTGGCAATTGAGATTAAGAATGCAATCAAAGGTCCCATCAATGACAGAATAGCCTTTTACAACAGTCTGATTGCCCAGCACCGCTGGAAGATTATGAAGCATTGTAAAAATATCAGGGAAGCCTTTGAAAATGCAGTATATGACGATACAAAGAAAAACGAAGATGTCCGGCTGGATGATGGGCTTATGAACGTGGATTCCCTGGATTCCACAGAGTACAGCACAGAAAGTGTCCAGGAAGATATCTTGTATGTAGTAGCATAGGAGGAGAACATGGACAGAAAAGGTCCCATTATACGTCAGTATCTGGCGGACAACCATTTCAGAATTGTTTCGGATGATACCTACGAGCACATAGAAGAATGGCTGGAATGGTATCAAAACGAAGTAGCAAAGTTCCATCATTACAATATATGGAACGGAATTGTAACAACAAAGCATGAGCGTTACCGCCTGGGAATGGCAAAAACCATATGCGAGGACTGGGCAAACCTTCTGTTAAATGAAAAAGTAGCAATCAAGGCAGGAAACTACAGCAACCGGCTGAATGATATCCTTCAGTACAATAAGTTCCGGGTCAACGGAAACAAACTGGTAGAGAGGGCTTTTGCTCTCGGAACAGGCGCTTTTGTGGAATATAAAGGCGCAGACGGGGAAGTTCTCATTGACTATGTGGATGCAGATATGATTTATCCGTTATCCTGGGATAATGGAGAGATTACGGAGTGCGCCTTTGGTTCTGTCCGGGTAGTGGATGGGAAAGAGGCTGTGTATCTGCAGATGCATTTACTTGGAGACACGAAAATGGGGGAGCAGCCGGATATCTATTATTTGTATAACCGATATCTGGATACAGAATCAGGGAAGGAACTGGAACCGCCAGAAACCATTGTGCCGGTAGTAAATACAGGCAGCAGGGAACCGCTCTTCCAGATTCTGACACCAAACATCTGCAACAATGTGGACATGGACAGCCCTCTTGGTATTTCTGTATTTGCCAATGCCATAAGCCAGCTAAAAGGATGCGACATTGTGTATGACAGTTACATAAATGAGTTTATCCTTGGCCGGAAGCGTGTGTTAATTCCCATATCTGCCGCTAAAATGGAGATGGAGAGGGAAGGGTTAAAAGCTCCTGCCTTTGACCCGGAAGAGACGGTATATTTCATGATGCCGGGTGACAGGCAGGATGATATGAAGCTGACGGAAATCGACATGAATATACGGGCAAACGAGCATGAACTTGGCATACAGCGTTCCCTTGATATCCTGAGTTTAAAAGTCGGTATGGGATCCGGGAGATATAAATTTGAAAGTGGCGGTGTAAAAACAGCCACTGAGGTGATATCGGATAAGTCGGACTTGTACCAGAACAGACAGAAACACTGCCTTATAGTGGAGGACGCCATCCTGAATATGGTACGTGCAGTTTCCTTCCTGGACACAGGGGCAGCAGCAGAAGCTACCATAGATTTTGACGATTCTATCATAGAAGACAGCAACGCTACGATCGATAAGAATATCAAGTTAGTAAACGCAGGGCTTCGTTCTAAGGTCACAGCCATTATGGAAATTGATAAATGCGAACCAGAAGAGGCAGAAGAAGAACTTAGAAGGATTGCAGAAGATAATCAGATTGATACAGACAATATCAACTGGACAGACATGGAGGGCGAGGATGAACCAGAACAGGAACCTGATAAAAAGGATAAGGAGACCGAAGAAGAGAAGAAAGACAGGGAAAGTAAGAAGCCTGGTAAGAAATCTTCTGAGGAAACTGAAAAGTAGGTGGTCTAAGTGCTGACAAGAGCCGAAAAACAGGAGATGTCTGATTTTGGCACATCTGTTTATGCAGACATGGAAACCCTTATCATGCAGAACATTATCCGCCATATACAGAATTATGACCAGCCCATAGATTCTGATACCTGGCTCATGCAGAAGCTGGCAGAGGTTGGGAAACTCAATAAAGAAAATATCAGAATTATAGCAAAATCGGCAGGACTTGGAGCTACAACAGTAGAGCGTATGCTACAGGAAGTGGTAGACATTGTCATGGAACGGGTGGAACCAGGACTAAATGAACTGGAGCGGCAGAAAATTGTAGATGGAGCGGTGCCTCCAAAGGAAAGCAAAAATGTCCAGGAAGCAGTGAAAGCAGTACGAAACCAGGCGCTGGATTCCTTAAATCTTTGCAATACAACAATGTTATACAAAGCCAGGGACGCTTACAAGAAGCTGGTGAAGGATATTACAGGAAAGGCGGAGGAAATCGCAAATAAACAGGAGTTTCTTGATATATTAGGGAAACATGTGAACGCAGAAGCCATAGGGGCAGAATCCAGGCAGCAGGCTATCCGGGAAGTGATTAAGGAGTTCAATCAAAAAGGAATACCTGCTTTTGTAGATAAAAAGGGGAGGGAATGGACACCGGAAGCATATGTATCCATGACACTAAGGGCAACTGCCGGGAATATTGCAAATGAGGCTACTTTTGCCAGAATGGATGATAGAGGTATCAATTTATTACAGATAAGCAGCCATCCGGGAGCCAGACCTAAGTGTTCCAAAGACCAGGGGAAAATATTTGACCGAAATAACGGAAGCGGCTATACAACAGACTTGCATGGTAAGAAAGCCCGTTATTATCCACTAAAAGATTCTTCTTATGGAGAGCCGGATGGAATTCTTGGTATTAATTGCGGGCATCATGCCATACCTTTTATACCGGGAATATCCAGAGAGCGATATTTCCCTACCAAGGATTTTGAAGAAAATGACAAACTGTATAAGAAAATGCAGATGCAGAGAAGCATTGAAAGAGAGATTAGAAGGCAGAAAAGAGAATGCATGCTTTATAATGCCGCTGGAGACACAGAAGGATTTAAGGCATCTGCCGCAAAGTTAAAACAAAAAGAAGAAAATATGAAGAGCTATTTGGTGCAGAATCCGAAACTGGTAAGAAGAAAAGACCGGGAGCAGGTGGTTGGATTTGACCGAAGCAACAGCGCAAAAGCGGTAGCTGTGAAAAAGCACATTGATAAGTATGGTACTGTACGCTATAATGAGGATGGAACAGTAAAGGTGACAGACGATTGGAAAAAACGGGAACATCCATCTATACCAAAGGAATATAAAGAAAATGCGGTAATAGAAATTGCGGAAAGAAAAGGCGATACAATACAAATAAACCGTACCTTTTATGATTTCAAAGGGAAGATGTACCGGCAAGTCCATACGGGACCTCATGGAAACCTGAAAAATCATCCATACGGAGAAAAAGGGGAACACAAGCACGAATATGCATGGAATGAGGATGGCACCTTGAAGAACCGCATCACCACTGATTTAACAGAGAAAGACAGAAAGGAGAATCAAGATATCTTATGACAAGAAAAGAGTTTATAGATTTTGCCCTTATTAACGATATTTCTTTTCAATACAAAGGAAAAGAGTATTATATTTTACAAGGGAATAACTCCTGTATCTGTGGAGAATATGGAAAAGAGGATGCCACAGTTGTTTTTGATAAGCATTCAGATGTCTACCAGAACATAGAGGAAATGCTAAATACCTGGAACATAGAGGGAATACCATTAGGAAACCTGATTGGGAAAATAAATCTGAACTGATACCACCCGTCATAATTGGCTGGTGGTATTTTTATACCCATTTTCAAGAAAGGAAAGGTGAAGAGCAATGAAATTTAAAGAAGCGCTAAAAGAAATGAAGAAAGGAATCCCTATGAAACTTCCTTCGTGGGGAGGTTATTGGTGCTGGGATGAGGAAGCACAGACAATTATCATGTACACGAAAGATAACCAACGGTTGGATATCCGGGAAACGCAGAGAGTTGAATATACATTAATGAATGTACTTTCGGATGAGTGGATTCCGGCAAGCGGGCACAATTGTCCTGTGCTTGGAGGTGAAGCCACATTTTCATTTAGTGATGCAATCAAATACTTGAAACGTGGGTTAAAAGTAGCACGCAAAGGGTGGAATGGTAAAAAACAATACATTCAACTTGCTACAGGAATTTCCTACAAAGATGCAGATGGATATATTATCAATTGTGGACATGATGCAATCGGTAATATGGCAATTGCTTTTGTGGGGACAAGTGGCGTACAGATGGGGTGGCTTGCATCCCAAGCAGATATGCTGGCAGAAGACTGGGTGTTTGCGGAAGCATAGTGAGGTGACGCAAGAGTGATTGTAGTAAACATTACACCGGTAGGCCTTACTATAGATGGCCATGCAGGATATACAAAAACAGGAAATGATATCATTTGTGCAGCAGTATCAGCTTTGGCACAGAACCTGGTAAATTCCATGGAATCATTTACCGAGGATAAAATTATCTGCCAGGCAGAAAACGGGCACATGGATATAAAATGGGAGAATCTTTCAGAACAGGGAAAGCTGCTGGTAGATTCTTTTTTTCTTGGCATTTGCGGAATCTCCAACACATATGGGGAGAACTACGTAAAACCAACGTCCAGAATGTGCGTATGACGTAAAACTATGCATGAGAAAGTCGGCGGACGTAAAACGGGAGGTAAAAGATGCCTAAATTCAGGAACAGTAATTATGGAACAAAAATGGACCTGCAGCTTTTTGCTGAGGGAGGAGATGCCGGGGAAGAGACCGGGGATGGTGACGACCAGGACGATACCGAAGATGGTACGGACGAAGGCGGGGAAGATGAACCAAAGTACACACAGGCAGACATTGACAAGGCAGTGGCCAGAACCATTGCAAAGGAAAGGGCAAAAGCTGAGAGAGCTGCCAAACGGAAAACAGAAAAAGAAAATCCGGGTGGTTCGGACGGGAAAGAAACCAATGAAGAGCTGGAAGAAGCAAGAAATAAGGCGTCAAAAGCAGAGACAAAGGTTGCCTGCTATGAAGCTGGTGTAACAAAAGATGCAGTGGATGATGTAGCCGCCCTGGCACATTCCTACATGCAGGCAGATGATTCTCTTGATCTGGAAGATGCCATTGAAAAAGTAGTAAAGAAATATCCTCACTTCAAAGGGAAACCGGAAAAAGAAGAGGAGGAAGAGGACAGTAAAGCATGGGGAGAGCGGCAGCGCAGGGGAGGCAGTAAAATCTCCGGTGTCGAAGCTGCATTCTTAAAGAAAAACCCAGGGCTTAAAATTTAGGAGGAAAACAGAGTATGAAGTTTAAATTCTTTTTATTGCAGTTATTTGCACATGAACACCAGGAAAGATGGTCTAAGCTGGTGCTTGCAAAGTTAAGAAACGAACTGGTGTTGAAGGATGGCGTAGTATTCAACAATGACTACGAAGGTTCTCCGGCAGCAGGAATTGTAAAAATCCCGGTTCGTGATGAAGAGGTAGTAGTAAGCGACTACGATAAGGCAAACGGTATCCAGGGAACACACGGCTCCACAAAATATGAGAACATGCCTATCACAAAAGATAAAGCAATCAACGAAATCATTGACGGGTACGATTCCAAAGCGGTGCCGGACAACCTGGTTGCAGACCGCCTGGATTCCGCTTCCTACATGATGGCAAAACAGATTGATACAGATGGCGGTACAACACTTCTGGCGGCAGCTACTGTAGACAACGAGACAGAGCTTACAAAAGATAACATCTACGGAAAAATCGTGGATATCCGAACCAGAATGAATAAAGCCAATATTCCAAATGATGGAAAGCGCTACATCTTGGCTGTGCCGGATGCCATGGCACTTATCTTAAAATCCCCGGAATTTATTTCTGCATCTTCCCTTGGGGATGAGGTAAAGGTGACCGGTGCAGTAGGTAAGATTGCCGGATTCCTGGTCATTGAGTGGAATGACACCACTGCCAACTTAATGATGCTGGCAGGACATCCAAGATTTGCCACACGCGCCATGGACTTTTCTGTTCCAATCCACTTACAGGATTTATCCGGGTCCGGGAAATACATTGGCGCCTCTGCAGTCCAGGGACGTAAAGTGTATGACCACAAAGTTCTCCGGAGTGTTGCGATTCGCGCAATTTACTCTCCTGGTTCCCTGGTGCTGTCTGGGGCAGCAGGGGCAGCAGTCGGAACTACGAAAGTAACGGTAAATGCCGGAAATTCAGGTACTACCTACGCTTATAAGAAGAATCCGGCAGCAAGGGCAACTTACGATATGACGAACTCCAAATATGCCGGAGAAACACTGACCAGTGGAACCACAGAAATTGCAGTAACAGAAGGGGATATTATTGAGGTAGTAAACCTTGTATCTGGAAAAGTGGCAAATGTAGGTTATTTAACTGTAAAGGCTGGGCAGATTAAAACTGCCTGAGGAGTAAAATATGGCATATGTAACGCTAGAATATTACTTAAATGACTTTCATGGGGAACCAGTCCAGGAGACTGATTTCCCTTCCATTGCAGAACGTGCAGCAGAAATCATAGAAGAACTGTGCATGTACCGGATACAGGAAAATAATATGGATAGCTATAGCCCAGATATCAAGGAGTGTATCAAAAAAGCTATGTGCGCACAGATAGAGTATCTGGATGCTAATGGAGGCAGTGAGATGGACAATGGCGCAGATATCCAGAGTGCAGGCCTTGGAAAGTTTAACTATACAAGGGCATCTGGAAACTCTGGGAATCAGGCACAACCCATTTATGCGCCCAGGGCAAAGCGCATTCTTGCACCTACAGGACTTTTATACAGAGGAGGCATGTGCTTATGAGAGCAATTCCAAAATCTTTGCTGATACATAACGCAAGGCTGCTACAGGAAGTTCCAGGAGAATGGGGAACAAAAGAATTACAGCGTATAGAAGAACTGGAATATGTTCGTATAGAACCATCTAGCAAGATTGTACGGGATAAAAATAACGCAGAGCAGCAGCTTTCTGCAACGCTGTTTTTCGACTGTAAAAACAGTTCTCCAAGAGGTCTGGAATTCAAAGAAGACCAGATTGTAGATTTTCATGGATTAAAACATAGGATTGTTGCTATAGAACCTCTATATGACAATCGGAAACTCCATCATTATGAGGTAGGGATGGTGAGATATGCCGGCAAAAGCAGTAATTAAGATAAATAAAGCGGCAGAAATTGCAAGCATAGAGAAAGCTGGCAACCAGGCTTTAACGGATGTAAGAGATGAAATCATTGAGGATATCAATCAATATGTTCCAGTACAAGGAGGAGATGCCAGAAATGGCGGAGGAGGAAGTTTGCAAAGTTCTGCCGGTATTCATTCGGATAAGGCGGCGAAAGGCGGAAAACTCACCATCCGCTGGGACACACCTTACGCCCAATACCAAAACAAAGGTGAAGTCATGAAAGGCAAACCGGGTCCAACCCGTACCTACGGTCCTGAAAAACTGAAATATACCAGTTCTGCGGCAAAAGCAGAATGGGAAAAATATGCAGACCAGAAACATGGAGAAGACTGGGCGCTTGCTATAGAAGAAGGAATCAAGTAAAGATTGGGGTGATGAAATGGAACCATTGGAAGAATTGATGCTAAATATCAAGAAAAAATGTCAGGAGGAGCTTCGGGAGGAAGTGAATCTGGCAGAACTTCCGAAGGAGGGCGGAACCTATGCGGAGCTTGGAGTGAGTACAGAAAAATGTTATATCCGTTCTGGCAGAACAATCAGGGCTCCTGTCCTTTTTATGAGAAAAGGGGCTGTTGAACCGGAATGTATCCGAATATTGAGCAAAATTGGTATGTACTTTGAGAAAAACAAGCGAAAACTGGATGGGATAACATACAGAGTAAAGCAGGTAAGCGTTCAGTCGGGACCACATAAAACAGGAAGGATGGAAGATGGACAACCAGTCTATTCTTCCATTATTCATTTTGAGATTTATTAGGAGGAAAATAAGATGAAATTAAGCGAATTAATGGGAAACCACAAACCAGAACCGGATTACGAAGGATTTGCAACAAATGACGATTATGTACTTGCAATTAATACGGGAGAAGCAAAAAGCGAAAACGACTACGAGGTAGTAGAGCTTGGAGTTTCTGGATTAGATTCTCAGATGAATCCAATTACTCAGGATAAAACCTATATCCGGGCAGGGCAGTCTACCATGAAAACAGGAACACAGAGAAGCTTCAAAGTATCTGGTGACCGCTATATCGGAGATAAGGCACAGGATTTTATGCTGGCACACAAAATGAAATATGGAACGGGAAATGGGGTTGTAACAGATTACGTTTATTTTTGCCTTTTGAATGGAAAAGGGGAGAAAGGAAAAGTATCTGTTATTGTAAATAGTGACGGTTCTGGAAACGCCGGGGAATCTTCTGCAGTTGATATTGAACTGAAAAAATCAGGTTCGCTTCCGACGGAATATACCTACACATCAGCAGACGCGAGAACAAAAATGGCAGCTAAAACAGACGTAAAATAGGGGGACTCTATGAAAATAAAATTATTAGGAACAACCTTGGAAATGGAAGCGGAAGAACTTACAAATCCAGATATTGCGAAGAAATACGAAGATGGGGTTGAAAAAGCTATAGAAAAGATTGCAGAAGCAGAGAAAGAATCTGTGGGTTCAGAAGGAGTTCGGAAACAGTGCCAGGCCGTGATTGAGGCTTTTGAAGAAATGTTTGGGGAAAAAGATACCAGAAAGGTTCTGGGAGAGAAAACAAATCTTTTCCGCTGTCTGGACGCGTTCGACGAATACGTCGGGCTATACCCTAATACGATAGTTCCAGAGATTAATAAACGGGCAGAGAAGTATAGCAGAGCCCGTTTGAATGGGCGCTAATATCATCCTGGACCGGCTTCCAGATAGGGTGGAGATTGGGGGTAAGGAATATCAGATTTTTTCTGATTTCCGAACCTCCATTTTGTTTGAAACCATGATGAGGAGCGAATTAAGTGACAAAGAGAAATTAACCCAGATGCTTCATATCTATTACCCGGTTGTTCCGAAAGAAACAGGAGAAGCGATTAAAAAAATCATGTGGTTTTATAGCTGTGGAAAAGAACAACAGGAAAATAAAAAGAACAGAACAAAGCAGGAATTTCAAAGGCATAAGGTTTCGTATAGTTTTGAACAGGATGCTCCTTATATTTACGCTGCCTTCCGGAAAGAGTATGGAATCAATTTGCAGACGATTCCAAGTACAGATTTGCATTGGTGGGAATTCAATGCACTGTTTGACGCTCTTCCAGAAGAATGCAGAATAAAGAAAATTATGTATTGGAGAACCTGTGATACTGCAGGAATGAGTAAGAAAGAAGTGCAAAGGATTAATGAGCTCCGAAAATATTATGAGCTAAAAGATAGTCTGCCATGCAGCGCAAAAGTTTCCCTTGCAAAGAGAAATCAAAACATGAAAGACTACGTACAGAAACGCTTTCAGGAGGTGAACAGACATGTCGAAACATAAAGTGGAAATAGATGTTTCCTTGAATATGGATGGGATTTCCAAAGATTTCAATGAACTGGAAAAGAAAGCAAAATCCGGGACAAAGGCTGCTGTTTCGGCAGTAAGTCAATTAACCTCCGCCATGGAAGATACAGGAGGAGCCACCAGGCAAGCAGGACAGGATTTTGAAAAAACAGCGGATGATATGAAAAAAACATCAAAAGAAGCTGCAGAAGAGGTTAAAGGACTGAAACAGTCTGTAGATGGGGCGAAAAATAGCACAGAAGGTTTAAAAGAATCAGAAGAAGAACTGGGCAGGCAGTCCAGGGAAACTGGGAATGACCAGGAAGGATTAGGAGATAAAACAGAGGAAACCAGACAGAAAGTAGAACAGTCCAGGGAAACATTTATATCATGGGGAGAAGCGGCGAAAACAGCCGTGAAAGGTACTATGGTGATTGCCGGAACTTTGCTCACTTCCATGGGGGCGGTTGTAGGAATCTCTGCAAAATTTGGAACAGAGTATCAACAGGCATCCAACACAGTGCAAGCATCCACAGGAGCAACTGCAGAAGAAATGAAAGGACTCCAGGAAGTGATGAAAAATGTCTATGCCGGAAATTTCGGCGAAGACATGAACGAAGTTGCGGAAGCAGTGGCCAATGTAAAGAAAAATATAGGTGGGACAGACCAGGAGATTCAAAAAGCTACAGAGGCAGCCTTTGGATTTAGAGATACTTTTGGCTATGATATTCCGGAATCTACAAGGGCGGCAAGCATGCTTATGAAAACCTTTGGTACGGATGCCGAACATGCTTATGATTTAATGGCGAAAGGGGCACAAAAAGGTCTGGATTTCTCTGGGGAAATGTTGGATTCTATCACGGAATACGCTCCACAATTTGCCAAGGCAGGTTTATCAGCAGAACAGATGTTTAATATCATGGCTTCCGGCTATGAGGCGGGAGCATGGAATCTGGACAAGGTAGGGGATGCAGTAAAAGAATTGAATATCCGTCTGGTGGATGGTTCAAATACAACCGCAGAAGGGCTAAAAATGATTGGCCTGAACGCGGATGAGGTTGCAAAGAAGATGTCCCAGGGCGGAGAGGTTGCGACAGAAACCTATAAGCAAGTAGTAAAAGGGCTTGCCGAGATGGATGATAAACAAGCCCAGAATATTGCTGGTGTAAATCTATTTGGGACCATGTGGGAAGACCTTGGACCTGCTGTAGTAGAACAGCTTGCTGTTATGGAAGGCGCTTATGATGATGTAAAAGGCACCATGGAGGAAATCAATAAGGTAAAGTACGATGATGCTGGAAGTGCCCTTGAGGCTCTAAAACGAAAGGCAGAAGTCTCTTTGCTTCTTCCCATATCACAAAATATCATGCCGGCTATCTCAGGCGCAACAGAAGCAGCGATAGGATATATAGATGAACTGGCAAACGCCTATGAATCTGAGGGTGTAAATGGTCTTATTAAAGAGGCAGGGGAAATCTTTGCTGATATTGCTACAAATGCTGCAGAACAGGCACCAGAAATGGTCAAAGTAGCGGTGAGTTTTATCGACAATACCATTAAAGGATTCCAGGCAAACAAAGGACGACTCTCTGAGGCCGGGAAAGAACTTACAAAGACACTGTGCAGTGCAGTGGTGCAGTTATTACCAAAAGAACTGCAAGAACCTGTAGAAGATGCCATGGATGATTTGATAGATAGTATCACAGGCGGAGGTATTAGAAATGGCATAAAGACCTTTTCTAATATTTTTAAAAATGGGTTTGAAGTAGTAACGAAAGTAACCAAAACAGTATTGCCGCCATTTGTAAAAGCTATAGATAAAGTTGCAGATAACCTGGATGTTCTGATTCCATTGGTGACTGCAGGAGCAGCAGCATTTAAAGGATACAAAGTAGTAGATAGTGTGACGAAATCTGTAAAAGCGTCTGCAAAAGCGGTAGAACTTTTGGCAGAGGCAGAGAAAAAAGGTACTGTTGCACAAGTAGCAGCTACGGGGGCTATTAAAGCAAAAGACGTGGCGGTGGCTCTTCTTACAGGGAAAATCAAGCTGGCAACAGTGGCAACAACTGCATGGAATGCGGTACTTACTGCAGCAGGGGGGCCTATTGGACTTGTGGTTGCAGGGGTTTCTGCTGTAACAGCAGGAATAGCGGCCTATTGCCTTGTGGCAGACGAAGGAAAAACTTCGCAGGAGATGCTAAACGAATCTCTTGAGAAAGCAGGAGGAAGTTTCCAGACAGTTGGAAATGCCGCTGCTGAATTTACGGAGGGAATCAAGAATGCAGGAAGCATATTTGATGGATTCAATGATTCTATTATTGTATCGAATGAAGTGCAGCAAGAATGTGCATCACAAATGGATGCAGTGCAAAGTGAAATCACACAAATAGCACGAACAGCTACAGAAGAAAGAAGAGGACTAACAGAAACAGAAATCCAGAGGCTGGATGAACTGTTTTTAAAAATGAGGGAGCTTACCGCGCAGGAATTAGCAATCCAAAAGGCTTATGCTACTGCTGTGAGGGACAGCGCGAAATCTCTTGCTGATACCTATGATGGAAATGCTCAGGAATACGCGGAAGCATCACAGGTAATTATTAATTCTGCATATGAAACAAAAGATTCTGTTGTTAGTAAGGCATATGAGCAGATGCTGGAAACCAATGCAATCAATCAACAGCTTGTAGGTACTGCAGAACAATATACACAGGAATGGTATGAAAATGAGGCCGCAGCAGCACAGGAGAGATATCAACAGGCGATTGAATCAGCAACAAAAGAATGTGGCGACACTTTATCTATCATTCAGCAGGGATATGCAGATAGAGCAACTGCTGGAATGGAATACCTAACTAAAATCGGAGAGGTTAATAGCCAGGCAGAGCAGGAGAAGCAAAGACATGAGGATAGGCTGAGAGAATTAGAAGAGGAACATGCAAAGCATGCGGATGAAACACGAACATTAAGAGAAGCTGCAGACGCTACATATCACGCCAATGTTGCGAAAGAAAATAAGGAGCATGAAGCGACACTGGCGGGCATCTGGGATAGTATCACTGCAAATATGAGTAGTGAACAGATGGAGCAAGCCGGGGTTTGGCTTGCTATGATAACTCAAACAGCTATGAGCGGAGGAGAATTATCAGCAGAAGCAAAAAATACAGCCGGAAATTTTATTGAAGCCCTGTCACAGATGCCAGAGGAAACAAGAGAAAAGTTTGAAAGCGTTGTAGAAGGAGCTTTCAAAGGGTTAGAGAACTTTGACGAAATACAGAAAAGAGCAGAAGAAGAGGGAAAATCTTTTCTTGATGTATTGAGAGAAGTTTTGCAGGTAAATTCCCCATCAAAAGCGGTTAAGGAAATTTTTTCCGCCGTAAATGAAGGCGCAGAAGCTGGATTGGATGAGGGAAAAGAAGGTGTTTTAGAAAAAGGAAGAGGGCTTGTTACTGATTTTCTACAAACATTATCAGGAGAAGAATTAAAAGAAGGAGGAAGGCAAGCTGGTCTTTCTGCAACGTCCAGCATGTCACAGGGTATCACAGAAGGACAGGAAGGCCTTTACCAATCTTCTGTAAATGCTTCTCAATATGCAAAAACAGGTCTTGGAAGTGTACAAGCCACGGATACAGGAAACAATTTTTTGATGCAATATCAGTCTGGCATGCTTTCTATGCAGGGGGCGGCAAATGTGACAGCTAGAAATATTGCTACAACAGCGAAAGCAGCTATGGCAGCAATAAAGGCAATCGTGACAGGTACGGAATTTGGAAATCAGTATGTGTCTGGACTTAACAGTAAGACAGGAAATGCACGTGCAGCAGGGAATACAGTAGCAACAGCCGCAAGAATGGCTATGGCAGCGATAAAAGCAATCGCTACAGGAACGGAATTTGGTGGACAATATATAACTGGACTAAACAGCAAACAAGGAAGTTCCCGTTCTGCCGGAAATACGATTGCGACGGTAACAAGAGCAGCTATGGCGGCAATTATCGCTACAGCAACAGGAAGCACTTTTGGAGGGCAATATATCACTGGTATTAATAGCAAAAAAGGAGCTTCTAAAACAGAAGGAACGAATCTTGCAAAGGGTGCAGATTCCGGTGCAAAATCTGTGGATGGCAGTAGTGCAGGTTCTGGATTTGGTTCCGGTTTTGTTTCTGGTATCAATAGTTGGATTGGAAGCGCCGTAAGTGCAGCGGCCAACCTTGCAGCAAGCGCTTTAGCGGCGGCAAAGCGAGCAATAGATTCCAGGTCTCCGGCAAAAAAGACCAGAAAAGTAGGACATGATTTTGACGATGGTTTTGTACTTGGCATTGAGGACGGGACGAAAGATGCTGTAAAAGCAGCAGGAAATTACACAAGAAGAGCAGCAGAAGCCATGGAAATCCCAGACTTTTCCTTTGGAATGGATTACGAGGAGATAAAAGATGCCATGAGAGCTGTGGATGATGTAGTTTTAAGACAAGGAGAGTATTTCGCGAGAACTACATTTACAATAGGCTCAGAGACTTATGGAAGAAATCAAAGCAATAGATTTTGGGAGAGAGAAGCAAGGATAATCGGAAAAGCGGTGGCTGATGTTGTAAATGACCGCATGGAAGAATTTAAGTTTATTTTCAAAGACCGGGAACTTGGAAGAGTGGTAAGGGAGGTTTCGAAATGAGGATTTACTATGAAACTGGAAAAGGAAAAGAAAAAATCTATTTGGACCAGCCCCCTTACTGGATGCAGACCGGAGACTTTCTAGACTATCTCTGGGAGTATGAGTTATCCGGGAAACGTGTTGGGAAATTGCGAAAAACCGTACAGGAAAAAGAATTTACCATAACTGTTTTTGGGAATACGAAGGAGCAGTACGCAAAGAACCTTAATCTTCTGCATGAGGCTCTTGAGAAAGATATCTTAGAAAATACCCCAGGCAGGTTCTACTTTGGAGAGTATTACTTGTCCTGTTACATTTTTGCCAGTGAAAAGACCGAATGGGAGGGCTTTTCTTATTCCATGGACAATACCTTCCGGCTAATACAAACAGACCCGTCCTGGATAAAAGAAACCTCCTACCAGTTCCACCAACAGCAGCTTCCTGTAAAAGAGCCGGATATCCAATATCCTGTAATATCCGGTGGAACATACAGCGAAAAAGCGCTTGAGAACCAGGCAGTACTGGGGGAATTTCCCTTTGATTTCGCAAGGACATCTGATATCAAAATTGAATACCCCATGTTTGGATTCCCTTTCGACTTTGTAGCGACCAGCTACGGAAGAAGAACCATAAACAATCCGTCTTTTGCAGACAGCAACTTTATCCTGACTGTTTACGGATTTGCAGACAATCCAAGCATCATGATTGGCGGGCATCCGTATACCGTATATGCAACCATCTACGAAGGAGAGCACATGGTAATCAACAGCGTGGACAGAACGGTTTTAAAAATTGGAAGGATGGGAGAAGTAACCTCCCTGTACAATTCCAGGGAGAAAAACATATCGGTATTCCAGAAAATCCCATCCGGAGCGCATGTCATGACCTGGCCGGGAAGCTACGGAATAGACCTTACACTACTAGACGAAAGGAGCGAACCAAAATGGAGTTTCTGATTTGCGATAAAAACAAGATGGAATTAGGAGGAATCCCGAACAACGTTGCTATAGATTTCGATATCGGGGACACTAACGATGTGGAAATAACATGCGAAAGGGGATTCTTGGATTTTGGGATGTACCTGATTTGTCCCGGAACGGAGTACGGCGCCTTGATAGAGGAACTGGATTCCTGGACCAGCGACAGCAAGGAAACCTGGATGGGGAACTCTTTTCGAAGATTCTTAAAGGAAATCGTGATAGAACCGCCTGCCGGTGAAGATTACCGCGTAGTTTCCGGGGACGCTCACGATATCATGAGGGAGCTTTTGAAAGATTCTTATGACCAGTTTTTTACCATTCCGGAAAGCCCAAGCGGCATTACGATGGAGAACTACAAGTTTGACCGCTACACAGATGCTTTAACCGGATTTGGCAAGATGCTGGAAAAGGAAAATGCAAGGATTAATATCGAGATTCAGCAGGGAGGCCCGAATGAGCCTTTTTTTGTTGCCCTTTCTGCAGTCCCTATCCAGAACCTGTCGGAAGAGGTAGAGTTTTCCCAGGACAGCCGGATTGCCATTAACCTAAAGGAATCCAGGCGTGGAATCAATCACCTTATCTGCCTTGGCAAAGGGGAATTAAAAGACCGCCAGGTGGTGCACTTGTATGCGCAGCTAGACGGAAGTATTTTACAGGACAAGAAGTATTACACAGGCTTGCAGGAGCGCACAGAGGTATATGACTACAGCAGTGCAGAAACCCTGGAGGATTTGATTTCAAACGGGAAAAAGCGCTTAAAAGAGCGCATGAGTTCCAAGGCCATGAAAATGAAAGTGCAGGGCATTAACGTCCAGATCGGGGACATTGTTGCCGGAAGGGACTATGAGACCGGCCTCCATCTGCAGAAACCGGTTGTACAGAAGATTGTAAGCGTAGAAAACGGAGTTATCACCATAGAACACAAAGTGGAAGGAGAAGAATAATGGCAGTAAAACTTGTAACAGGCTATAAAGGAAAAGACCATGTAACGGCAGAACAGTGGGCAGACTTCAACCGGGGGATTTTCGGGGATGCGGCAATCCTTCCGGTGGGAAACAAGATGGAGACTGCTATCCAGACCGCGAACCAGATTACAGTAAAAGACGGCGTGGCTGTAATAGACGGAAGACAGGTATATATCGGATATGGAGAATCCGAAAACATTGCCATCCAGTCCGGCACACAGGGTATGTTAAGAAGGGACATTGTTGTTCTGGAATACACAAGAAACGAAGATACCGGTGTGGAAGATGTGAAATTTAAAGTAATTAACGGGACACCAGCCTCCGGAAGTGCAGAAGATCCGGCTATCAATAACATGGATATCCGTACCGGAGTATCCGTAAGCCAGAAACCATTTTGCCGGGTGCGGCTGAATGGCACTGCAATCGAGGGTATTGACAGCATGGTGGAGGTTGCAAACATGAATTCTTTGAGTGTCATGCTTGCAGCAAGCGAATCTATGACGCTTGAAGCAGGACAAACAAAACCTTTGACGATTAAATATAAATGCCCAAAAACTCCGAAGGTAGTAATTGCACAGGCGGACGGAGGTGCCCCGTTTGAATGCGCAGTAAGTTCATGGGAACAAGAACAGGCTACGGTTGCGGTGAAGAGTACAGAAAAACTAACAAACCGCAAGGTGCGATTAATTATTCTTTATTAAGGAGTACAATATGGTAATAGTAGCGTTTAAACCAGGGGAAAAGGAAATAAGCAAGTACGAAGAACTGGACCAGTACGATTATGGTCAAATCCTCCGCATCCAGGGACTTAATCTCCCTCCGGCGGTAGAGATACACTTTGCATTGCAGAAAACGGGAGGAACATCCAAAAACCGTATTGGAATTACTAAGGACGGGGTAACGGACGTACCGATTCCGGACAGCATGCTGGAAAATGAGGATACCGAAGACGATTACAGTATCTATGCTTTTATCTACATTACAGACGAAACCAGCGGCCAGACGGAGTACAGGATTACGCTGAGAGTAAAGGCAAGACCAAAGCCGGAGGTCCCTGGGGGCGGGGATAATCCAGATATCTTCCATGAAGTAATGGAAACAGTCCGAAAAGCTATGGAAGCGGCGACAGAATCAGAAAAGCAGGCAGAAGGCTGGGCACATGGAAGAGAGGATTTGCCAGAAAGAGTACAGGATAATGCGAAATATTATTCTGATCAGGCAAGAGAAGATTCTGCGAAAACAGATGCAGACAGAAAAGAGGTCAGAAGACTTGTAGAATCTGTATCCGGGATAGGTGAACAGGTAGAAAAGGTAGAGGGTCTTACGAAACAGGCACAGACATCCGCAACAAATGCAGCACTGTCCGAACAAAAGTCTGAGGAAGCTGCTACAAGGGCAGAAACAGCCCAGGCAGGAGCGGAAACAGCCGAAGGAAATGCAGAGTTAGCAGCACAGAAGACAGGACAAGACAAGACTGCGGTAGAACAGGCTAAGAAACTTGTACAGCAGATGGGGCAGGAAATCTTAGACAATAAGAATGCTGTAGATAAGACTGTGCAGGACTTTGGCATTACAGCACAGCAAGCCCTTGCAGACGTAAATAATGCCGGACAGGCACAGACAGAGCGCGTGCAGACTGCCGGAACTACTGCGGTAGAGAATATCGAGAACACACAGGGTACAGCTACGCAGGCGGTAGAAACAGCAAAGGCAGAAGCGGTTAAGACAGTACAGACAGAAGGAACTACCCAGACTGGAGCTGTTACCGCAGAGGGAGAAAAACAGGTACAGGCTGTGCAGAGTGCGGCACAGGAGATTATTGCAGACCGGGAGCAGATACAGATGAACAAAGAGGGAGTTGCTAAACTAAAGGAAGATATTACAACGCAGATGGAGGCTAAATTAGACAAGAACCAGGGTGCAGAAAACGCCGGAAAAGCCCTTGTAGTCGGAGAGGATGGAAATGTTGTTCCAGGCGAGGTGCAGGGTGGCAGTTCTGAAAAACAGATGGAATTGATTGAATCTTATGCTATAGAACAAAGTGACACAGGATTTGAAATTCCTATCGGAAGTGAATATAAAGATGTATTGGTAGAAATCAAGATAAAACCAAGAGAAGTTGCTGCTCTAAGAATGAAATTTGATAGTCAGGAAGTAATGTTTGTAACGACAGGTTCGTATTTAGGTGGTTCAACTCTTCTGCAACTATTCATGCACAACTACGGAGGATACGCTGATGGGTGGCTTAAAAAAATATCATACGAAACACAAATAAGCACAAATAGCTTTAATAGTATGAAAATAAAAGGGATGCCAAATACGATAACATTAACCCCTTGGAAATCACCAAGCGTTATAGGTGTAGAAGCTGCAACTGCATATGTATATGCACGATAACTAGAAAGTTGGAAATAATTATGAAAAAATATGTAAATGGCGAATATGTGGAAATGACCGAAGAGGAAATTAAACATATAGAAGAACTTTTAAAGGATGAGCCTGTGATAGAGCAAACCATAGAAGAAAGAATTACAAAAATCGAAGAAGATACAGAGATGCTTACCGCATGTATGCTGGAAATGAGTGAGCTGGTGTATGTCTAAGACACTTATTAATTTATTATTATTTTTAAACAGAAAGGAAGATTTTATGATGGCAATGTTATGGGCACAGCAGATTATGATGAAAGAAACGATTGAAGAAGCAAAAGCAATGTACAAGAGAGTTCCAAGGCTCTTAAAAGAGAAAGTTACACAGATTCTTGTAGATTCTGGAATGGAAGAAATCACGAAATAGTAAGCTGAAGACAATTATAGTTTAGCAAACAGGAAAGGAAATACATATGGAAATACGTGCAAGACCTTAACGGGTCTTATTTTATTACAGAAAAAACAAAAGGAGATAGCATATGGACACACCTATTACCAGGGCGGAGCATGAGGAATTCCGCCGGAGAATGGAAGATGAGCACAAGAGAATGAACCACAGGCTGGGTGCTCTGGAAGAAACTGTCCGGCAGATTGGGGAACTAACTGCCAGCGTGCAGAGTCTTGCTCAGTCTGTGGAGCAGATGGCACAGAGCCAGTCCAGGCAGGAAACCAGACTGGAAGAATTAGAGAGCAGAGACGGGGAAATGTGGAGAAAAGTCGTTGGATATGTCTTAACGGCAGTGATCAGCGTTACAGTCGGATTTATCTTTTCCCAGATTGGCATGTAAAGGAGGAAATGAGTATGTTTAAGAATTGCGTATTGAAAGTATCTGTAGATACAAAGAAATGGTTAAAAGCGGCAGGAATCCGGGCAGTGAAAACCATGGCACAGACAGCCGTTGCAGTGATTGGCACAGGAGCGGTTATTTCCGCAGTGGACTGGAAAATGGTAGTATCCAGTGCAGTAGTTGCAGGCGTGGTAAGCGTACTTACCAGTGTAGCAGGTATTCCAGAGGTTGCAGAGGGCAAATAGAGCCCTCTATTTTGTTAAGCTGAAAAGCAGAAAGGGAAATATATGGGAATGAATTTTAGAGAAGCACTTAATGCAATGAGAAAAGGGTATAAAGTAAAACTGCCAAACTGGGCGGGATACTGGGCGTGGGAAAATGATGAAATCATTATGCATACAAAAGAAGGAACAGCAATACGTCTTTTGGACACTCAAAGACCGAAATATACCTTTGATAACATGGCATCTGATGAATTTATGATTGCCGATACTGAAAATACCCCAATTTTGGGAGGAAAAGCAAGAATGAGTTTTGGAGATGCCTTGAAACTGGTAAAACGTGGCATGGGAATGAGGTTACCAAACTGGAAACCAGATGTAGTCATTCGCGCACAGTTCCCAGATGAAAACAGCAAAATGACAGCCCCCTATTTGTATGTAGAAAGCCGATTTGGTCGTGTCCCATGGAAAGAAACAATGATTGAATTGTTTTCGGAAGAATGGGAAGTTGTAGATTAATTATGATTGCGCCGGCGCAACCGGCAGAAAGGAAGAAAATATGAGTATGAACGGAATTGATATTAGTAGCTGGCAGAAAGGAATTAACTTAAATGCTGTCCCTTGTGATTTTGTAATTGTAAAAGCCACCGGAGGAACTGGATATGTGAATCCAGATTACACTAGAGCCATGAACCAGGCTATTAATGCCGGAAAGAAAGTGGGAGTGTACCATTATGCAAGAGAGAAAGGATGCAAGGGCAGTGCAGCAGCAGAAGCAGACTTTTTCGTAAAGACTGTACAAAACTATATTGGAAAGGCGATTTTGGTATTAGACTGGGAGGAAGAACTTTCCCTTGGTGTTGCCTGGGCAAAAGAATTTTTAGACAGGGTATATCAGAAAACAGGTGTGAAAGCATTTCTGTATACAAGCGCATCCGTTACAAGAGAGTACGATTGGACATCTGTGGCACAGGCAGGATACCAACTGTGGATGGCGCAATATCCAAATGCAAAACCACAGAACGGATATCGGGACAAACCATGGACAGACGGAAAAGGCTATGGAGCATTTAAGAGCCTTGCTATACACCAGTACAGCGGAACCGGAAGATTGCCAGGATATAATGGAAACCTGGACATGAACAAAGCCTACATGGATGCGGCGGCATGGGACAAATATGCAGGAGTAACAGGAGAGCAGAAGCCAACTCCAACCCCAGCACCAACACCAAGCCCTGCTCCATCCGCTACAACTTTAGACCTAGCAGCAGCAGTTATGCAGGGGAAATATGGTGCAGGACAGGATAGAAAGAACGCCCTTGGTACCAGATATCAGGAAGTGCAAGGCTTCATTAACCACATAGCAAGCGCATCTACAGACACTCTTGTAAAAGAAGTAATGCAAGGCAAATATGGCAATGGAAAGACCAGAGAGATTGTTCTTGGAGGCAAATACAAAGCAGTACAGGATAAGATTAACGGAAAAGGCAACGGTGCGGTATACTATACGGTGCGCTCTGGAGATACACTTTCTGGCATTGCTACCAAGTATGGCACTACATATCAGAAGATTGCGCAGCTTAACGGCATTGCAAATCCCAACAAGATTTATGTAGGGCAGAAACTCAGGGTAAAATAAAAGAAAAATCCTCCCAGACTGGCAATCTGGGAGGGAACATTAACCTTTATAGTGTGTACTAATTTAACATTACCTACCGGAAAGCTAGGTTCCAGAATATCGCAATTGGCAGTTGTTGATATGTTGTATGTAGCCTATGTACAGAAAAATTATGATACATGTATGAATTCATTGAAGAAGACATTCATTGCAAAAGCAAAAAATATCAAAGATAAGGAGCGGGGAAACGATGCCGGATTTAAGGAAACTGACAACCGAAAAGCGGAATAGTGCAACTATGAAGCTGGACGAAATGACACCTTATGAAATCATCAGCATTATGAACAGAGAAGATCATAATGTAATTGAGGCCGTTCATCGGGCATTGCCGGATATTGAAACTGCTATTTTGTGGGCAACCGAAAGCTTACGCCATGGAGGCAGGATTATTTATATCGGAGCAGGAACCAGCGGGCGTCTGGGAGTGTTGGATGCTGTAGAATGTCCGCCTACCTTTGGCGTACCATATGATATGGTAGTTGGTCTCATTGCCGGAGGCGCGGAAGCCTTTGTAAAAGCTAAAGAAGGCGCGGAGGACAATCAGGAGCTTGGAAGAGATGATTTGAAGAACATCAATTTGTGCAGCAAGGATATTGTTATCGGTCTGGCTGCAAGTGGAAGAACACCCTATGTTATCGGGGCATTGAGATATGCCAGAGAAGTGGGAAGTAAAAGTGTCTCTATTGCGTGCAATCCAGAAGCGAAAGTATCACAGGAAGCAGACTGTGCGATTGAGTTGATTACCGGGCCGGAAATTTTGACCGGTTCTACCAGATTAAAGGCAGGAACAGCGGAGAAAATGGTCTTAAACATGATTTCTACTGTTAGTATGATTGGAATCGGGAAGGTATATGAGAATTTGATGGTAGATGTTCGCCAGACCAACAGAAAACTGGTGACAAGAGCAGAAAATATTGTAATGGAAGCAGTTGGATGTCAAAGAGAAGAAGCAAAAGCAGCTCTTCAGGAAGCCGGAGGAGAGGCAAAACTGGCGATTACAAAGATGCTTTTGGGGTGCGACATTAAAACTGCAAGAGAATGCCTGGAAAAAGCAGGCGGAAAAGTGAAAACTGCTGTTTCGCAAAGAAAACAAGAAGCAGAAAAATAAGGAGGGTTATTATGAAAGCGAAAAAAATGATGGCACTGTTACTGACAGCAGCAATGGGTATGTCAGCTCTGACCGGATGTGGCGGAGGAAATGGAAAGGAATCAGAGGAAGGAAAAGGAGCGGATAAAAAGGGGAAGGATGTAGTTACCGCACTTCTGCCTCCAGTATCAGCAACGTATCAGGATAAGATAACAGAATACGTAAAGGCATTTAACGAAGAACATCCGGATGTTGAAATTGAAGTTACAACAGCAAGCTGGGAAGATACTACACAGAAGCTGGATGTGCAGGTAAATGCAGGTTCTCCACCAGATATTGCCTTTATTGGTTCAGATGGTGTAACCAAATATCTGGATATGGGAATGGCTGTGGACATCAGTCAGTATTTAAGTGAAGAGCAGATGAAAGATTTCGATGAAAATGTACTGGGATACTTTAAAAATGGAGATGGCTTATACGGGCTTCCTGCATATTGCGAAGTGCAGTGTATTGGTGGAAACCGTGAGTTTTTGGAAAAAGCAGGGATTGACTGGAAATCTGTTCAGCAAAACGGATGGACATATGATGAGTTCCGTGAAGCAATTAAAAAAGGTGTGGTAGAAGAGAACGGAGCAACGAAAACCTATGGATTCCTGTTCGCATGTTCCGGTGTAACAGCAAAAGACTATTTCAGTATTTTTGTGAAAAATGCAGGGTTCCCATCTCCTTTTAATGAGGATTTAAAGTATACATACACAGACCCCAAAATGGTAGACTTCCTGGAAGATTTAAGGGCAATGATTGATGATGGCTCCATGCCAAAAGAACTTGGCGCTATTGATGCAGGAAAACGTTGGAATATGATGCTGACAGGTCAGACCATGATTACCGGAAAAGGTTTATCCTCTTTTGAACGTTCAGCAGCAAATAATAATGAAATGCTGAAAAACGGAGATGCAGATGCAGTGGAAGGCAGTATCCCGGTAGATTACATCGTACTTCCGGTACCTGTTTTTGAGGGTGGTACACAGAATGCATATGGTGCAGTAGACGGTTATATCTGTCTGACAGGTGAAAAGAAGCCAGATGAAGAGCATTTGAAAAATGTGGCAGAAGCTGCTTATTATCTTGCAAGTGCAGAAAGAGCAGCAGAAACCTGCCAGGAATTATACTTGAAACCAATCTGTGAAAGTGGAAGAACCGCTTATGAAGCATTGCCTCCAATTGAAAATAAAAATGAAGACAATACAAAAACAGTGGAATCTCTGACAAAGCAGATTGTTCCTGCAAGACCTGACATTCCGGCAGAATTAGGTGCAAAAGCTATCAAAATTGAAGATGAAGTTATTGTTCCGAAGTTCCAGGGATTGTTAGCAGGAGAAGTTACTCCGGAAGAAATGCATCAGGCAATTGTAGATGCGGCGAAAGAAGTATTTGGCGAAGACGGATACGTAGCTGAATAAAGGTAAGAGGCGGGGACACCATTTGTGTGTCCCCGTAATAGAAAGAAAGGAACTGTCCAATGAAGAAGAAATTAAAAAAAGATACCATGTGGGCATATGTTTTTATTCTGGTCCCGTTGTGTACATTTACAATTTTTACATTATATCCTGTGGTTTCAGCGGCAATTACCAGTTTTCAGGAATATAAACCCATGGGTTCGGAATGGGTTGGGTTGGACAACTATGTTCACACATTAAAAAATGACCTGTTTTATAAAGCGCTGTGGAATACCTTTGTGTATGCAATTATTACAGTTCCGGTATCCATGTTGCTGTCCTTTTCTATATCCATCATGATTCTGCCATATCGTAAAAAGATTCAGACCGTTTTTAAAGCAGCGTATTATCTGCCGGCAATTGCGTCTGGGGTGGCTCTTTCTTTTGTGTGGAAATGGATTTATGACCCAATGTCTACCGGTCTTTTGAACAGTGTTCTTGGCGCTTTCGGCGTTCCCAATCAGAACTGGCTGGGAAGTGGAAAAACAGCTATGGCATCTCTGATTATTATGGCTGTGTTTGCGGGACTTGGTCAAAATGTCATTATCTATACAGCAGCACTTTTGGGAGTAGATTCTACTTATTATGAGGCGGCAGATATTGACGGCGCAACGTTTTGGCAGAAAGTCCGTTATATTGTATGGCCGCTGGTAAAACCTACTACTGTTTTTCTTGCTATTACAGGTGTTATTAATGGACTCCAATCATTCCAAAACGCATATCTGATGACCGGTGGAGGACCAGACAATGCGACTACAATGGCAGGATTGCTGATTTTCAACCGTGCATTCAAATACTTTGAGTATGGTGAAGCATGTGCTCAGGCGCTGTTGCTGGCGGCTATCATTGCGGTATTTTCCATATTCCAGTTCCGGTTAAATTCAGCAGACGTAGAATATTAGAACACGTCTGTGAATTGTCTTGGAAGATGAATTCACAATGGAGGATAAAATGGGATTATTCAGAAATTATTATGGCAAACAAAAGTATAAACAATATACAAGAAATGGGTTAATCGCAATGATATTAATTATTGTAGCGGTGATTACTCTGTTTCCGATTTATTATATGGTGATTTCCTCATTTGGGGCGCCAACAGAAGCGGGGGGAGCAAGTTATTCTCTGATTCCAAAAAGTTTTTCTCTGGATTCTTATAAATTCTTTTTTGAGTACAGTGAGTATTCCTTTCGCTGGATTTTAAATTCTTTCATTGTAGCAGCGGTGGTAACAGTAAGCAATGTATTTTTTGCCAGTCTGGCTGGATATGCTTTTGCAAAACTGCGTTTCCCGGGATGCAGATTTTTTTTCTTCCTGCTGCTTGTAGCAATGATGGTTCCATATCAGGTTACACAGGTGCCGTTATACATTTTGGTAGTGAATGTATTACAGATGCAAGATACCTATCCGGCTCTGATTGCTCCTACCTTAGTAACTTGTTATAACGTTTTTCTGGCAAAACAGTTCTTTACCTCACTGCCGACTTCTATCATTGAGTCTGCAAAAATAGAAGGATGCAGCCAGCCTCAGATTGTATGGAAAATCATTATGCCTTTGTCAAAAACAATTTTGGCTGTTATGGCAATCATGACTTTCCTGGGAGAATGGAATACCTTTTTCTGGCCATTTTTAGTGTGCAATTCAGAGCAAATGCAGACCATTCAGGTTGGGCTGAAGAACTTCAGTTTTGCAAATACCACTTACTTTGCACCCATGATGGCGGGAGCTACGATTTCGGCATTACCTATGTTCATCTTGTTCTTCTCTTTGCAGAGATATTTCCTGGAAGGTGTTACAGTAGGTGCGGTCAAAGGTTGAGGATTTGAAGAATATGGAGCGAAACAAATATCAAATAGGATTAGACGGAGGGGGCACTGGCACACAGGTGTGTGTCAGATGCCCATCTTGTGAAAAAGAAGAATTGTTTGTACTTGGTCCCTTGAATCTCAATGGACAGACAAAAGAAAAGACGCGACAGACTCTGCGGCAGTTACAAGAAGAACTTCATAAGAGACAGCTCTCAGAAGAGGACTGTACAGGCATAGCAATGGGGGCGGCTGGTGTCAGTAACCCGGATACAAAGGAATTTTTGACAGTGCAAATGGAAGAAATGGGATTTTCCTGTCCTGTTTTGGTATACGGTGATCATGAAACTGCATTGGCAGCAGAATTGGAATCCTGTCATGGAGTGATTTTGATTTCTGGAACAGGTTCTATCTGTTATGGAATAGACCGGCAAGGGAATCAGGTAAGAACCGGGGGCTGGGGGCATCTTATAGATGATAGAGGCAGTGGATATGCTATTGCAGTGGATATCCTTTCGTCTGTGGTTCGGGCATGGGATGGAAGAGGAGAGCAGACCATTTTAACAGAGTTGGTGTTTGAACAACTTGGCATCAAGGAGCTTACGGAGTTAATTCACTATATTTATGCACCGGAAAGAAGCAAAAAAGAAATTGCATCTCTGGCAGCTTTGATTGGAAAAGCAGGGGAACAGAAGGATGCAGTAGCGCTTAATATACAGGAGCGGACAGCAGATGCATTGTATGAGATGGTTCAGGCTGTACATAAAAAAATGCCTGCTGAAAAAGAACTGGTACTGGCAGGCAGTGTATTGAAGAATAACCAGAGGATACAGTCTTCTTTGATAGAAAAATTAAATATGGAACATCCACAGTGGAGTATCCGTACAGCGCAGCATAGCGCTGCAACAGGAGCGCTGCGTTTATTAGACAGGACGGAAAGGCAGGAAAGAATATGAAAAAGTATCTGACGATTGATATTGGTGGAACCTTTATTAAATACAGTATTATGGAAGAGAATTACCGGGTTTTAGAAGAAGGTAGTATTCCAACAAAAAAAGAACCGGAATTATTTTTGACTCAGCTTACCACTCTTGCGGTAGAACATAAAGAGAAGGTGGATGGTATTGCTGTGTGTATTGCAGGATTTATTAATCCGCAAACAGGAGAAAATACAGATTTTAGTGTAGGAGAACATTTCAGAGCTTATAATTTGAAAGAAGAATTAGAGCGTATAAGCGGACTTGCAGTAACCATTGAAAATGACAGTAACTGCGCTGCTCTGGGAGAAATGGTGGCAGGAGCAGGTAGAGATTATAAAGATATTTGTTTATTGACGATTGGAACCGGAATCGGAGGCGCTATTGTTATAGATGGACATCTGTGGAGAGGAAGCCACTTTAAGGCAGGTGAAGCTGGGCTTATGCGGCTTGGAGGGGAAAACAGTGAATATGCAGGGGCAACTTCTGTACTGGTAAAGCGTGTATCAAAGGTTGCAGGTAAAACCGTGGATGGTCCCTATGTGTTTGAACATCTTTTGGAACCAGAGATTGCGGCAGTTTACCAGGATTGGCTGGAAAAACTTTCGGCAGTTGTGGGAAATATGGCGATGCTTTTAGATCCACAGGTAGTGCTGATTGGCGGGGGAATCTGCCAGGAGCCACGTTTTATCAGAGATTTGAAAGCAAAGGTATATGAACTTTATCCGCATCTTTTGGAATATACAGAGATTAAAGGGTGCGAAACAGGAAATCAGGCAGGAAGAATCGGAGCGTTAGCATTGCATAAGGAGGAAATGATATGAGACGTGGAGTGAAGATAGTAACCATTGGAGGCGGTTCCAGTTATACACCGGAACTGGTAGATGGATTTTTAAAACGTTATGAAAGTCTTCCGGTCAGAGAACTTTGGCTGGTTGATGTTCCACAAGGAAAAGAAAAAATGGAAATTGTAGCAGGGCTTGCCAGAAGAATGGTAGCAAAGGCAGGGGTTCCGATGGAGATTCATACAACTTTGAATCGCAGAGAGGCTCTGAAAGATGCAGATTTTGTAACTACACAGCTAAGAGTAGGCCAGTTGCAGGCCCGTATTAAAGATGAAAGAATTCCACTTTCTCACGGGATTCTGGGACAGGAAACCAATGGTGCAGGTGGATTGTTTAAAGGAATGCGTACCATTCCGGTAATCATGGATATTTGCAGGGATATGAAAGAATTATGTCCCAAGGCATGGCTTATCAACTTTACCAATCCGGTGGGGATGGTCATGGAAGGGATTAACCGCTATGGGGAGTTTGATAAAATTATTGGTCTTTGCAATGTGCCAATCGGTATGCATAAAGCAATTGCCGAACTTCTAAATCGTCCTTTGGATGAGGTAGACGTAACATTTGGCGGACTGAATCATATGGTATTTGCAACCAAGGTTGTGGTAGATGGTAAAGATGTTACAAAAGAAGTTTTAAAACTTTGGGGAGACCAGAGTGTGAAAAATATTAAAGGGGTTGTATGGAACCCAGAATTTATCAAAGAACTGGGGGTACTCCCGTGTTCTTATCACCGTTATTATTATATGACCAAAGAATATTTAGAAGAGGCGCTGGAAAAATTTGAAAAACATGAGGTTCGGGCAGAATTTGTAAAAGCGGTGGAGGATAAACTCTTTGCACTTTATCAGGACGAAACCTTGTGTGAGAAACCCAAACTTTTAGAAGAGAGAGGCGGCGCTTATTATAGTGATGCTGCCTGTAGTCTGATTGATTCCATCTATAATGACAGAGGAGATATTCAGGTGGTCAATACAAAAAATAATGGGGCTATTGAAAACTTTGAAGTTGATGAAACGGTAGAAGTAAGCTGTAGAATCACCAAAAACGGTCCTGTTCCGGTAACCGTTGGGAAACTGCCAAAAGCTGTAAACGGTCTGATTCAGCAGATTAAATCCTTTGAACTTGCAGGCAGTGAAGCAGCAGTAACAGGAAGTAAGTCAAAAGCACTGCTGGCGTTGATGATTAATCCTCTGGTTATGTCTCAGAAAACAGCAGAGATTGTTCTGGAAGAATTGCTGGAAGCACATAAAGAGTATCTTCCGCAGTTTTTCCCAAAAGAGGAGAAAGAACATGATTGAATTGACGAGAAAATCTTCCCTTCTAAAGCAGGCGTGGGAGTTGTTTGAAACCTCTATTGCAAAGGGAGAACTTTTACAGGAAAGTCTTACAGAAGAAGCTTTTACAGAAAAAGTGTTTTTGAATCAAGAAAAACTGTCGTGTATTGGTCTGGCTTCTCCGGGAGGGGAAGGATTTGCTTTTGGATGTACAGATTTTGCTCAGAAAAAGAATTTTATCACACTGGTGATGGTAAAAGAAGAAGAAAGAAAAAAAGGAATAGGAACAGCTTTGTTAAATGCGCTGGAAGAAAGGCTTTTAAAAGAACAGGAAACAGGAGGAGAAGTCTGGAACAGTAAATGTGAAATTTCCTTTTTTAATCCCTGCACATTTTCCTGGAAAATACCAGGGAAACAGGCAAATCATCCGAATATGCCGGGGGTAGATATGGCTTCAGGAACCAGTACCTTTTTTGAAAAAGCGGGATATCATGTGTTTGCAGTGCAAAACAGTTATTATCTTTCCCTGAAAGACTATGAAAGTTCTGAAATAATTGCAAAGAAAAAACAGGAATTGGAAACAGAAGGAATTATTTTTGATTCTTATAACAATAAAAAGCAGGTTGGAATGAAAGAGATGCTGACATCTTTTCAAAATCCGCTTTGGGAAAGAGAAATTCTTTCAGAACCAGGAAAAGAAGAAGGTGGAAGAAACATTCTTGTGCCTGTAAAAGAAGGAAGAGTCTGTGGCTTTACAGGTCCTTTGGATGTTGAGCAGAGCGGAAGAGGTTATTTTGCCGGAATTGCAGTGGATGAAAGTGTCAGGGGAAAAGGTGTTGCAAAAGTTTTGTTTTGTGAGCTTTGTACCGGATTAAAAAATGAGGGCGCTTCTTTTATGACTTTATTTACAGGAGAACAGAACCCAGCCAGAAAGATTTACGAAGCAGCAGGATTTCAAATTGTAAAAAGCTGGGCAGATATGAGAAAATAATGAAAATCAGGAGGGTATTTCGGAAATGGAAAAAACAATTATGGCCATTGGGGGACATATTGGTGATGCAGAGCTTACCTGTGGCGGTATTCTTGCTACAATGGCGCTGAAAGGATATAAAGTGATTACTGTGGCATTAACAGGTGGAGAAAGAGGGAACCCACCGCATTTAAGCGTGGAACAGTATCGGGAACAGAAATTAAAAGAGGCAGATGCGTTTGTGAAACATTTGGGAGGGGAAGCGGTTGTACTTCCCTATGTGGACGGAGAACTGCCTGATAACGAAGAGGTAAGGTTTCAGGTATGTGATTTGATTCGGAAATACCGTCCATGTGCATTATTGACACATTGGAAATACAGTATGCATAAAGACCATGAATTAACACACCGTATTGTAAAGGATGCTCAGTTTTTTGCGGGACTTAAAGGGATTGAGCGAGAAGAAGCGGCACATTTTGCAAAAGGACCTTATTATGCTCAGAATTGGGAAGATGCTACAGAATTTAAACCGTATGTGTATATGAAAGTATCCGAAGAGGGATTTGAACTTTGGAAAAAAGCAATTCAGGAGCATTGGTTTGCTGTGCATAGCAAAGATTTTCACTATATGGAGTATTATGAGCATCTCATGCGCTGCAATGGATGTCTTGCCAGGTGTGATTATGCTGAGGCATTTATGGTGAATCCGGAAGAAATGAAATTGGTGATAGAGGATTTGTAAGAGAAAGGGAACTGCAAGATGGTACGAAATGGAATAGACTCTTGAGTTTCCGCAAACTGTAATTCAAAAATGAATATGTCTGCCCAAAGTGCCAATCTGCCGACTTTTTGAAAAATTCAGAATGGCAGTTCTGTGATTAGGGGCACTTTAATAAGCCCCGCCGGAACCGGACTTTGGGAGACATATTTTTTTATGTATTTAAACAGCCAGCTTAAGACAGAGTTGACGGTATGCAGGACGTTTTGTCCTGAACCATAGCCGGATGCCTTCTTTTGCATAGGACAGTATGCCGGAGATGCCTTTTGCCAGCCGATAATAGCAGAAAGATATTTTCACTTTTATGGGATCTGCTGTCTTTATAATAGCAACTTTAAGGGCATTTGTTTCCGGCTTCATGGAAATATGAGCCAGGAATGCCATGCATAAAGTGATATAGAAATTTAAGGCATTGATTGCTTTGAGCTTCCGTACCCGGAAGTTTTCAAATTGAAACATCTGTTTTTTACAGCGGAAATATTCCTCAATGCGCCATCTGGAAAAATAAAGTTTTGCAATCTTTATCACATCGTCTTTCGATTTGATTTCTTTGTTCGTTGCAAGCATCATAGGTAGGTCAGTAATGCCGTAAACAAGGACTAAATAAATATCTTTTCTGGATGCAGTTCAGTTATCTGTACTTTTACATGGGAAAGATAAGCCTCATGCCGCTTCCCTTTGTAGAACAGAGGCAGTTTTACCTTGCCTTTCCTGCGGCTGCGCAGTTCGGTGGCAAATACCCATTTATTATGATACAGGAGCTTCCGCTTTGCAGTCAGACGAATCACATAGTCCTGATTCATGGAATCCAGTTTGAGAAACATCTTGTTATCATCATATCCGCGATCCATGACAAAGGTTGCTTTTTCAAATAAAGCAGCTGCACGTTCCATAGCAGAAAAAGTAATATTGTTGATGGATGTGAAGCCTTTTTCATTTGAAGAATGGTTTTAGAAAACAGACTGACAGGATGATTGTTGTTGGTAAGGACAGTGGCTTCCGTTACATGATACCCTTTCTTATAGACATTTTTTGTAGAAGTACTCTCAGAGCCATCGCGTACCCAGCCAAGGGATTCGAATTTATAACCATCCGGTTTTACTACGTCACTGTCATCGATATGAATGACAGGATGATCCGGACACCATTTCTTTATGTGGGTCAGGTAGGCTCTCAAAGCATCTTTTGGTGTACCTTTTGACAAATGTCTGGAAAGGCGGTCGACACTGTTGATTTTTTTGGAATGCTCATGTAACTGGTCAACAATGTCTGTAAGGAGACAACTGTTGGAAGCAAGAATACCATAATTCATGTCAGCTATAAACTTTTTTTCCGGTTTGGGAAGCTTTCTGGAAATTTTATTGGAAAAAGTTAAAATTTCCCGTTTCATTTGATAAGTTTTTGATGTACAATTAACCACAGGGAATCCTCCTCTTTTTTGTTTAGTACGATTTTTTTGTGGTGATTAAATTTTACATCAAAAAGGAATAGGATTCCTTATATTTTTGGCATTTTTAAAAAGTTGTTAATAATCAGCAAGGATGATTATAGGTTCTGTGGATAAAACTGCGGAAACTCAAGAATAGACTGTATTGAAAAATATGATGCTTTGTTTCAGGGAAAACGTCTGGGACTGATTACTTCGGTTTCCGGTGTAAATCGGAAGCTGAAATCCTCCATTGATATTTTGGCAGAAAGGTATGAGGTTCGGGCTCTTTTTTCACCGGAGCATGGTGTAAGAGGGAATGTGGATGCCGGAGGAGTTGTAGCAGATGCAGTGGATGCTTATACGGGGATTCCGGTGTACAGTTTGTACAGAACAGATTCCAAAAGACTGACAAAAGAAATGTTGGAGCAAGTGGACAGTATTGTATATGATATTCAGGATATTGGCGTGCGGTATTATACTTTTATCTGGACCATGTATTATGCCATGCAGTCTTGTGAAGAGTCTGGAAAAGAGCTGATTATTCTGGACCGATTTAATCCCCTGGGCGGAAAAGTAGAAGGAAATGTTCTTCAAAATGGTTATGAAAGTTTTATAGGAGCATACCCTGTTTGTATGCGCTACGGATTGACTGTAGGGGAACTGGCAGGAATGATTTACCAGGAGCAGGACTATCATTTCCCAATTTCTGTAGTAAAGGTAGAAGGGTGGAATCATGACATGCTGTTTCCGGAAACTGGAAATATCTGGGTTATGCCAAGTATGGGGATACCAAGATTTGAAACAGCACTTGTTTATACGGGAACCTGCCTGTTTGAAGGAACGAATCTTTCAGAGGGAAGAGGCACTACTGCGCCTTTTGAAATCATAGGTGCTCCTTATGTGGACGCATATCGGTTCAGCCAGCACATGAACAGTAAAAATCTTCCAGGGGTTTTGTTCAGACCTGTGTATTTTACTCCCTCTGCGTCTAAGCATGCTCAGGAAGCGTGTGAGGGGATACAGGTTCATGTAACGAATTACAGGAGTTATGAGGCAGCAGCAACGGGAGTGATTTTACTAAAAGCATTTCAAGAATGTTATCCAAAAGATTTTTCATTTTTACCTCCATTTAGAGAAGGAGGCAGAAGAAGCGTGGAACTTCTTTTTGGAAGCAGCAAAATTATGGGATCTGCAGAAAATATACTGGAATTGTTGGGAACTTATGAAAAAGATAGTCAGGAATTCCAGAAAAGAAAAACTGCTTATCATCTTTATGATTAAAAGGAGAAACAAGCGTGAGCATAGAGAAACAACTAGAGCAGATGACACTCAGAGAAAAAATAGGACAGCTATTTACTGTTGGTTTTCCATCCAGGTGGCCCTCTGAGGAATTTGTCCAGATGGTAAAAGAATATAAAGTTGGAAATGTGATTTTATTTTCTCACAATGTGGGTTCCAGAGAGGAACTTGGGAAATTAAACAGCTATCTGATTCAGTTGATCGAAAGAGAAACGGGACATATTCCATTTATTACCATTGATGAAGAAGGCGGTGTAGTTTCCCGTCTGCCAAAAGATCTGGCAATGCTTCCTTCAGCCATGGCTCAGGCACATTGTAAGGAGCGGCTTGAAAAAGGTTCCCGGATTGTCGGGGAAGAATTAAAAGCTCTTGGAATTAATTTTAATCTGGCTCCGGTTTTGGACATTAATACAAATCGAAAGAATCCGGTTATTGGTATTCGTAGTTTTGGAGAAAATGCTGATACTGTGACAGAATGTGCAAAGTGTGCAGTCAGAGGATATACAAAGGCTGGTATTCTTTGTTCAGGAAAGCATTTTCCGGGACATGGGGATACAGATACAGATTCGCATCTTGCATTGCCGCTGTTGAAAAAGAGTATGGAAGAACTGGAAAAAGAAGAATTGAAACCATTTGAGGATTTAATCCAGGCTGGCATTCCGGCAATTACGATTTCACATATGCTGGTTCCGGCCATGACAGGAGAAAACGTTCCATGTACTATGTCCTACGAGGCGGTTACAGGATATTTACGGGAAAAAATGTGTTATAAAGGTTTGATTATTTCAGACTGTATGGAAATGGATGCAATTAAAGAATTCTTTGGTACAGCAACTGGATGTGTAGAGGCAGTGAAGGCAGGAGTAGAATTACTGTTCATTTCTCATACGGCATCTATTGCAAAAGAGGCGATGAACGCAGTGGAAAAAGCAGTGCTTGACGGTTCTGTTCAAATCGAAACTGTGGATAAAGCGGTACAGCATATTTTAGAAATAAAAGAAGCGCTTGGATCAACAACCGTAGAGATAGAAAAAGCAGGCACTGAACCACAAAAGCAGTTTATGCAGGAGTTTTTGGAGGAAGCACTGGAGAAGCAAAATACAGGAAAATTTGCTCTGGGAGAAATTCCGCTCTTTATTTCTTCTGTTCCAACAGGCTTTAGCAGGGTATCAGAGGTGGTCTTTGAAGGCTGGAGTTTTTCTAAGGAGATGCAGGAAACCTTTGGAGGAATGGCAGAACTGTTTGACAGTAGAGATGGGAAAAGCAGAATCAGAGAATTGTGCCAGAAAGCAGAAAACGCTACAGCGGTAGTTCTTGCAACCTGTAATGCAAACCTGGATCCATGGCAGCAAGAACTTCTTGCTGAAATTCCTGGATATAATAGTCACGTGGCACAGATTGCCTTAAACAGTCCTTATGATTTAGAATATGGGAAACAAATTAGTTTTCAAATGGCATTGTATGAATATTCCAGACGGGCAGTTGAAGGCGTAAAAAAATATTTTAAAAAGTAAAAGGATTGAAAAACGCTCTCCTTTCGTTTATAATACAAGATAGACTGTGATATTTATTGCAGACAAGAAAATGGAAAAAATACAAAAGGCAGGTAAGATACATGGCATTATTACAGGAATGGAGAGAGATTGCATATTCTCAGCAGACAGACAGAGCACAGCTTCAGAAATTCTGGACAGACTACTTTATGATTGAGAAAGGAATTTATGAGAAGCTTCTCAGCAATCCAAAAGAAGTCGTAAAAGGAACTGTAAAAGAACTGGCAGAGAAATACGAAGTAGAAGTATTGACTATGGTAGGTTTCCTGGATGGTATTAATGACAGCTTAAAAGTTCCAAACCCAATCGAGGAAATGGACGAAAACACAGAAGT
>QFCE01000754.1_pt1 | contig 45811 bp, 38 predicted proteins | sample 5346091 | NCBI WGS metagenome assembly QFCE01 (sample SAMN09062252, study PRJNA434731) | Human gut metagenome, whole genome shotgun sequencing project. | isolation source: stool timepoint A chromium assembly | host: Homo sapiens | collected 2015 | reverse complement strand
GTAAAAGATTTCCGATTCATTCAGAATATCATTTCCGCTTGCTGGCACCTTTGTGTTGCAGCAGGACAAACGTATGTAGCCAAACTATTGGATATTTGATTTTCAAAGAACAATTGCCTCAGTAGCCGGGGTCAGCTTCTGAGATCTCTTTCAGAGTAAAGTCACGAAGGATGCTTTCCATAATGTTACGATCTTCGCCAGACAATGTTTTTGACAGCCGTTTCAATAAATGTTGTTGTTTCGGATTTAGATACTTTCGATCCAGCCGGTATCCGTCTGCAATTTTTACACCGCCCTTATATTTGCCGCGTATTGTCACAATCGGATAATTTCGGGCCAACTCATCAATGTCATAGCAAATTGTGCGGAGCGAAACGTGAAACTCATTCGCAAGGTTTTTCATCGTGTCCTGTTTTCTTTGACAAAGCAGTTCAAGAATCGCCCTGCGACGTTCATTCACTCCCACTATGGGGTCAACCTCCCTCCTTCTCTCTGCCCGTATCATAAAGGTTAAATATGCAAGCCCTTTGCACAAATAAAAAAAGTTCACAAAAAATTAACATCCACCCTTCTAATCGTTTTACTTTTTGAATCATCTTGCATAAAGCTCACCGAAAGTCATGGCCTCCGACTGATTTAGAGGCCTGAATACACCCTAAAAAGACATGGCATCGGCAGGCATCTAAAGATGCATTGAATATTTCTCTATTTACATCACTTGCCCTAACTCCCTAAAAGGTTTATTCAATGCCGATTTTAATTCCATTAAAAATTTTAGTGTTTCGCATATAATAGCTCGCTTCGCTCGATGTTTGTAGCTAAAGTTCTTTCACGAGATACCTCTCTACGTAAAACGGAAAGTTGCAGTAACAAAAAGGCGGTCCGCTTGTAATAAGCAGCCCGCCTCCTTCAAATAAAAAAGGGTGGCATAGCTTAGGCCATGCCACTCTGTAATAGAATCGGACTACTACTGTATTGATAATCTCAGTCAATAGCATCTTTTTCAGATTTCAACTTTCAACCGGAAGTGTGAGAAAAGAATCTTCAAGAAAAACCTCGTTATATGCGGGCACTGCGGAAACTTGTTTGCTGAAAAGCCCTTTTTGATTGATATGTCGTACGTAATGGAGATTATCGGCAGAAGCAATATCAATGCGCAACCTCTGGCCTTTTTGAATGCGGAATGCATGTTCATCAAAGCAAAAAGAGAGAATTGCTTTGCTGCCCGGACAGTAATTTCCAAGTTGCATGCACAAAGAGACAATGTCGTCGCGCAAACCAAAATCGCCGTCGTCACTGGAAAGGCTGATGCGGATCAAAAAACAGGTGTCCTCTTGGTTTGACCTCACGCAAAGCTGCGCCTCCATGCGCCCCTTTACAAATACGTCGGCAGAAAAAGGCTGCGTATAAATACTTTTAACGTCATCTCGAAAATTCGGAGGTGGCTGAAATTTAGCGCCGCCAAAATTGGTGGATAAACCGCCCGGAAACTCCGGGGCATTTGCCGGGTCGTATACATAAGAAACTTTTTGCGCGCCCATTGGCAGCGTCATTCTGCGTTCTGTACGTAATGCAGGCTCACATTGCCAGCGTTCGTCAAACATTCGATAATATGTAATATTGCCTGTTCCAAAGGGAAGAGCGGTATCGAAGCGGATATGATTAAACCAAGCCGTAACATAGTCCCCAAAGCGTTCCGACAACTTCGCATTTGGGAAGAGCGGCACTTCTCCGGGGTCATCCCCATGCCCGTACGGGGACACAAGAAGCGCGGATATTTCGCGCATATCCGAATCGAGCGTATCCCACATTTGGAAAACGCCGCCGGTATAGATGTCGTAAAAGCCAGTGGTAAACAAAATGGGAATTCCTGCATCATGAACGATATTTTTGGGTCCCCAGTAGTCCTCCTCCCGGTATGGGTGATATAAAATATCATCAAAAGAAGGCTCCGGCATACCAAACACCGTACGGGAAAATTCAGAAAACGGCAAAATATCAAACGTTTCGGGTGTGCAGTTTCGTTCCGGAAGCGTTTTTTGGCAGTATACGCCCGCGTACCATGCTCCGTATAAGGCTTTTTTGAAAAAGCCGTTTCTATAACAAATATTGTAATTGTCGCAATCCTGATAACCCAGCACAGCGCCTTTAATATCCGGTGCAAACGGAGCCGTTGCGTAATGCGCAGAAGAAAGATAACTGCTGCCCAACAAAAAGATTTCTCCATTGTAAAAGTTTTTGCTTCTAACCCAGCTTTGTAAGTGCAGGCCGTCTTCCCGCTCGTTACTATGCGGAATAAAATTGCCGCTGCTTTTTCCACAGCCTCTGCAATGTTGAATAACAACAGCATATTTATTTTTTACAAGAGAACCATATTCAGCGTAATGCATTTCCGCCACCGCTTTCTCGTCCAGCGCTGACAGTTCATTCACATACGGCGTACGCACAATAACAGCCGGAAACAGCCCCGCCTCCTCCGGCAACAGAACAGCGGTGAAAAGAAGCGCTTCGTCCAATTCCAGGTAATAAAAGCAAGACACAAAATCCTTATGATGCATTGGGGTATCCAAGACATTCCCTCCTTTTGCAAATATCTCTGTTACTGTCAGGAGCGTTGACGCAGGAAAACATCGGCGTCAACGCTCCTTTTCCTCACAGTTTTATTTTTCCATCTGCAGGTTCAAACGTTCTATCAGCGCCGCCATTACTTCGCCCGGTAATTTCATAAAATCCTGCACCATGCGCAGCGGCGCATTTTCCACCATGCGGCTTATCATTTCGGTGGTAATCGCTTCGCGCGCCGCGTCGCTGCTCTCCTCTTTTTTCAAAAAGCCTTTTCTTTTCTCCAGCAGCTCCTGCAATATCGGCGCGGTGCGCGCGTCTGCCAGAAGTTCTCCAACCGTGGTGTTTTCATCCACATGGAAAGGCAGCAGCTTTCCGGTTTGGAACATCACAGCCGCTTTGCCACGAATGTCGCGGGACGAATGCCCCACCAGCAGCTCGTAGCGTCCCGGTGCCGCATACCAGCCGCCCAACGCCTCGCTGTACCAGGAAAGACTGCGCGCGTCCACGCTCAGCTCAACTGTTTTTGTCTCGCCCGGTTCCAGCGCCACTTTTGCAAAGCCCTTCAGCTCTTTTTCCGGCCGTCCCGCCGTGCCGGTGCGGTCCGCCACATAAAGCTGCACCACTTCCCTGCCCGCGCGGTCACCCGTGTTCTTTATGTCCGCATACACCGTCACCGTGCCGCCGTCATTCAACACATCCGCCGAAACGCGCACGTTTGAATACTCGAACGTGGTGTAGGAAAGCCCGTGGCCGAAGGGCCAGCGCACGGCCATCTTTTTCTTGTCGTAGTAGCGGTAGCCCACAAATACGCCCTCGGCATACTCCACATTTTTACCGTCGCCCGGGAAATTCAGATGGCTGGGGTTATCCTCCAGCTGATACGGGAACGTCTCCGGCAGGCGGCCGCTGGGGTTTGCATCTCCGTACAGCAGCGCGTCCGCGGCCGCTCCCACGCCCTGGCCGCCCAGGTACATTTCCAGAACCGCGTTCACGCTCTCCGCCCACGGGCATTCCACCGGGCTGCCGTTGTGCAGCACCACCACTGTGTTGGGCTGCACCGCCGCCACGCGCGCGATCAACTCATTCTGGCATTCCGGCAAACGCATGTGGCTGCGGTCGTAGCCTTCGCTTTCAAAGCTGTCGGGCAGGCCTGCGAAAATAATGGCTGCGTCCGCAGCCCGCGCCGCTTCCACCGCCGCGGCGAACTTCGCTTCGTCCGTCTCGTCCCGGTCCGCCGGGAATCCCTCGGCGTATACAACGTCCGTGCCGTTCACACGTGCCGCATCCAGCGCGCTGGTCACGGCGCCGGCGTTGATGTGCGACGAGCCGCCGCCCTGATACCGGGGCTTTTCCGCAACGCCGCCGATATACGCAACCTTCGCGGCCCGCGCAAGCGGCAGCGCGCCCTTGTTCTGCAGCAGCACCGCGCATTCTTTTTCCAGCTCTGCGGCCAGCGCGTGGTGTGCCGCGCGGTCGAACTTCGCCTCGGGATGCTGCACGTCCGCATAGCGGAACACAATGTTCAAAATGCGCGCCACGGCCTTGTCCAGCACCGCTTCATCCAGCGCGCCGCCGCGCACCGCCGCAACGATCTGCGCGTCCCGCACGCCGTTCGACGACGGCATTTCCAGCTCCAGCCCTGCGGCCAGGCCCTTTACGCGGTCGTTCACCGCACCCCAGTCGCTCATCACATATCCGTCAAACCCCCACTCATCCCGCAGGATCTCTGTGAGCGTGTGCGGATTTTCACTGGCAAACACCCCGTTGATCTTGTTGTAGCTGCACATCAGCGTCCAGGGCCGCGCCTCTTTCACGATCGTCTCAAACGGCGCAAGGTAAATTTCCCGCAGCGTCCGCTCGCTCATGTCGGACGAGCACGTCATGCGCCGGTGTTCCTGATTGTTGGCAGCATAATGCTTCACGCTCGTGCCCACATCCCAGCTCTGCACACCGCGCACCTGCGCCGCCGCCAGCTTTCCCGCCAGATACGGATCCTCGCTGAAATACTCAAAGTTCCGCCCGCACAGCGGGCTGCGCTTGATGTTCACCGCCGGCCCCAAAAGCACAGACACATCCTCCGCGCGGCACTCCTCGCCCAGCGCCCGCCCCATCCGTTCCAGCAGCGCCTCGTCAAAGCTGGCCGCCGTTGCGCACGCCGCCGGGAAGCACACCGCTTTAATGCTGTCGTTGATGCCCAGATGGTCCGCTTCCTGGTTCTGCTTGCGCAGGCCGTGCGGCCCGTCCGACACCATCACGCCCGGAATTCCCAGCCGTTCCACGCCCTTCAAATGCCAAACGTCCGCGCCTGAACAGAGACCCGCCTTTTCCTCCAGCGTCATCTTTTCTATCAATTCCTGTATATTGCGTTCCATACGCCAAAGACTCCTATGTCATTTCAGAAGTATTCTTAAAAGGTTCTACAACAATTCCATGTCATGCAAAAACGCAAGGGTATCCTGATAGCACTGCTTTGCACACGGCTCACGCATCTGCGCGCGGTATCCATGCGTTACCTTTTCGGCCTCCGGTGCAAAAAAACGCTCCTTTACCCAAACATTTTGTTCCCGCAGCGCCTGTACAAGAGCGCGGCCATGCGCCTCGAAGGAAAACGTGTTTCCGTCTGTGATATACGTGGGCGGAAATTGCGGCGTGACATAATGTTTTATTGTGCACAGCTTTGCGGCGGTTGTGTTTTTCCATTTTCTTTTGCCAAAATAACACCAGCCTATGCAGTTGACGAAAAACCGCAGTTTTTTGTTCCGCACGTTGCCATAGATCCCCAATTCATACGGCCCGCAATATAAAAGCGCCGCTTTCAGCGCTTCAGGCCGCAGCACCGCCTGCAAGCCGGCCTGTTCCCGAAACCGTGCGTTGGCGTGCACCAGCGCAAATTGCGCGGCCATGTGCGCGCCCGCGGAGTCTCCTGCAATGGCCACTTTTTCCATGTCCAGCTTATACCGTTCGGCAGCCTGCTGTAAAAAACGGCAGCATTCGCCAATTTGTATAAGCTGCGCGGGCCAACTAGCCTCCGGCGCTCTCTGGTACTCCACAGCAGCAACAACAATTCCTTCGCTGGCCAAACTGGCTGTCCAATTTTCTATCTCTTCTTTTTCTCCCGCCACAAAAGAACCGCCGTGCACCCAAATTACAACAGGCAGCCTGTCTTTATCCGTTTTTGGCAGGTAAAGATTCAGACTGTTACGGCCATATTGCGAAGGATATTCAACGTCCCGCTTTATATCTATCCGGCGTAGGCGCGCTTCATAGTCCTCCGGGTATTGCGGCGGGCCGTCCGAGCTTTTGCGCAGCATGCGCGCAAAGGCCACAGGCGCTGCCCAATGCCATACGCCCGCCGCAACAGCACAGACAAAAACGCCCCACAATACAACAAACACAATTATCCGCAGCAATTCAAACCTCATCTCCCAATCTCAGCGGCACAAACGGGGCGTGTTGCCCGCCCTCTGTTTCCCAAAAGCCAACAGCCTTTGGCTGCGTTCGCCTTCGTTTGTGCCCCGTAAATTGCCGGCACACTTTGCTCTTGACGGAAACAGCCCTCTTGGACCAACTGTTTTTCGTTTGTGCACAGGCATTCCGCGCCGAACCGGCAACCGCCGGTGCGTTACACCTGTGCCGAAACAACCGTTTTTCGCTTATACTAGGTATAAGGTAACAAGCGCAATTCCCATAGGCGGCACTGTAATATCCAGCGACAGCACGCCGTCTTCCATGCAAAAAGCCTGGGCCTCCGGCGCAAGGCTGGAAGCGCTCTCGAGCGCCAGGCACTGTGCCTGCGAAAGATAGGCTGGGCTTCCCATCGTCTGCCATGCCGCCAGCGCGTTCGCGTGTTCGTCATCAATGCGCACGCTCTCTGCCGCAATGCATTTTCCTGTTCCGCCAATCTCCACACGCACCGTTTCCTCACACACGGGGTGCAAAAGAGACTGATGGTTTACCGCCAGCAATTTTATTGTTTTTGTTTCGTCCTGCCGGAACGCATGCACCTCTAACGTTCCTTCGGCAAACGATTGTTCAAACCGCTCGCCCGTAATGCCACGCATCAGCTGAAACGCCCGATAAGGCGCCTTTGGTATGCCATGCTGTGTCAGCAGGCCAAACCCGCCGTGGAAGGCCTCGGCCTGCTGCGCGCTTTCTTCAAAAATATCCGTGAACGCCCAAAACGAATAACCGTCCACCAGCCCCTCGTTATCCGCCAGCGTTTTGGCAATAAACGACGCCCCGAACGCGCCGTCGGAAGGCAGGCCGGCCAGGCTGCCCCACTCGGTATAAAAAAGCGGCAGGCTTCCTGTTTCAGCACGGGCGCGCCGCGCCATATCTGTTAAAACGCCGCGTTCCACCCGTTCCCAGAGATGGCTCTGGAATACGCCGTACTCCTCTTGAACCTGCTCGAGCTGGGCAGGGTCGCTTTTCACGCGCGCCACCAGCGCTTTGAGTTTTTCCGGGTCGCTGGTGTCGATGGGGTTTGAAAAGTTGCCGCTGTCTTCCACGCCGTACCCCACAACCACGTCAGTTGGATAATGATGCGTGGAAACAAAATCCACCGGCGCGCCACTGGTGCGGCAGTGAACCAAAAATTCGGGCAGCCATGCATTGTTGGACGTGGCCGGCCCGCCCACGCGCAGCGCGGAATCCACCTCTTTAACGGCCGCCGCCGTTACATCGTACAGTTTCCAATACTCTTCTTTTGTAGCCGACCAGAAACCAAAGGGGGAATCCGGGCCGCCCAAATTGGGTTCGTTCCACACTTCAAAAAACCAGCTGCGCACTTCAGCGCGGCCATAACGCGCAATCAAATGTTCCAAAAACATTTGTATAAACGCCGCCCATTGGTTATAATCGCGCGGCGGCGTTGTATTCGCCTTATAATGGAACAGTGTTTTATTGCCGCTGGCAAAACACTCGGGCATAAAACCAAGCTCCACAAAAGGCTTCATGCCAATGGAAAGCAGAAAATCGTAAATTTTATCTATATTGGTAAAACAATACTTTGGCTGCAACGCCAACAGCGGTTTTGCAGCCACGCTCATATCATCGTCAAACAGGCCGTGGAAGCGCACATAGCGAAACCCCAGCTCCCTGTGGCAGCGCTCCAGCTGGCGCTGCCAGTCTGCGCGCAGGGCCGTGGCCGCATGGCACGAACCCACGCACAGTTCCCAATAATGATCAAACGACTTGCGGGGGCTTTGTGCATCCAGGTAAAAGTGTTTCATAACAATTCTCCTTTGTTATTTGCAATGCCGGAATATCTCCGTGGCTTTTTCTGCAATTTTTCTGCCGGCGGCGCTACTTTCAGCGCACAAAATTTGCCCCTCAGCATTCCGACAGCGTCGCTTCAAACGGCAGAGCGCACAGCCCCGCGCTGTTGTACAAACCGGCCTGCACATAAGGCCGCCAGGCATATTGTATTACAAGCGCCGTTTTGTGCGGCTCGCACACCGTAATTGTCACCGCATCGCCCGCTGCCGATGCCTTAAAAGCAATGGGTTCGCCGTTGGCCAGCACGTCTATCTCCGCCGGGAAAGCCCCCCTGGCCTCCAGCCCGTTGCCCGCATTGGCAAAATGCAGCGTTGCGCCGTCGGCTGTTCGCTCGCCCCACCTGTAGGCGGGTGCGTCGCACAAAAGCTCCTGCTCGCCATACACTTTGCCGCGCGCCAGCAGCGCCAGGCGTTCCCCCACCGGGCGCTTGCGTTTGGGATGAATATCCCACTCCATGCCCGCGTCCATAATGCTCGCCATCCATACGCCGGGAATCTCCGCGGCGGCTTTCTCCTGCTGGCGGCGCACCGCCGGAAAAAGTTCGCCGGTATTGTCCAGCCATTTTCCAAACGGAGCCAATTGCACCGTAAGAAACGGCAGTTCCCTGCCCCAAGTGTCCCGCCAGCACCGCACAACCTGGCCAAACAATTCGGCATAATGTTCTGCCAAAACAACGTCGGATTCACCCTGATACCAAATTACACCTTTTGCCGTATAAGGCGCCAATTGTTTCACCATAGAAGCATACATGCCAAAAGGTCTGGTAGGCGCCATTGGCCCACAAGGCAGCATAAACAAGCGCCATTGATGCGGCGTTAATTTTTTGCTGAACCGTTCCCAAATGCCTTTTAAATCTCCCGCCGGAATTTCGCCGCGCGCCATCTTTCTGTCAAATTCAATCATGGTTTGCGTTTGGCCCAGCGCCTGCCGTTCCCTGAAGTCTTTGGCGTACTGCTCCATATCCAGCGTTTCCAGCGTGCGCTCATAATTTTCCCTGTACACACGCAGCGCCGGCACGGCGTTTAAATGGTCTTCGCTCAGCCAGCAGCTGGCGGACGTTGCGCCGCAGTTGCAGCCGATGATTGCCACGGGCACGTTGAGCGCTTGGCGCAGCTTCATGCCAAAATACGCCCCCACGGCGGAAAACCAGCCCGCGTGCTCCGGCGTAAACGTTCTCCACACGCCATACTCCAAAAAAGAAATATCTTTTTGCTGCTCTTCATAACTTATGCGCGGCATGTCAAAAAAGCGCAGCAACGAATCGTTCGCATTCGGAATCACCGTGTCCTGCTCCGCCTCGTTGCGCAGCCAGAACTCCATGTTCGACTGCCCGCCCGCAATCCACACTTCCCCCACTGCCACGTTGTGAACTGTCAGCGTTTGGCCTCGGCTCATTGCCGTCATTGTCAGGCCTTCCGCCGCCTGTAACGGCGGAAGGCTAACGGCCCAGCGTCCGTCCCGCACAACGGCATGCACCGGTTCTTCCAGGCAGGAAAGCCTTACTTCCACGTCGGCGCCTTCTTCCCCACGGCCAAAAATGGTCGCCGACTCGCCCCGCTGCAAAACCATACTGTCGGAAAAAATAGACGCCATACAAAAAAACTGTTCCATATTCCTACACGCTCTTTCCATCCATTTTTTCCTGCCCGTCGGCTCTTTCATGCAGTATCTGCGCCACCGCCCGAAAGCCTTCCAAGCTTTCCTTCAGCCCGCTTGTTCTGTTGCGCGCCATCCAAAGGCGTTCATGCGCTTCGCACAGCGAATCTATTTCGTTTGCCAGGCCGTCGCCGTCCTCCAGGCCCAAAATGCAGGCACGCAAACGCGTTGTTGCGCGCACCATTTGCAGGCCGTTTGCAATTTCATCGCAGACAAGTTCCCCGTCGCCGCATTGCGGTCGCGCTTTTTTCAATTCCGCCAAAAGCGCGTCTATAAATGCCAGTATCTTCGGCTCATTCATTTCCCTGCGGTTCGCATATTCTTCTTCGCACGGCAAATACACACACGGTTCTACAAAAAAGCGCATACTATCCACCATACGCTTAAACGCACTTTCCAGGCCCGCCTTGTCTGTCCAACCGCGCTGCAGCGTCATAAACGCATTGGTGCGGCAGGGGAACAAAAATTCCTCCAACCGGGAATATTCTCCGGCTTTCAGGCAAAGCTCGCCCAACACGTCCGTCGGTTCTTCAAAAACGAACCGGCTCAGCGCCCAGGTCAGCTCTTCGCGGGTGGGCAGCGCTTTGTTCCACGCGCCGCAGGCGGCGTACACAAAGCCCGGCATTGTAAACACCCAATATTGCAGATGTCCGGAATCGCCCCAATCTGTTAGCATAAGCCCCTGCGCGCCGAAATCGTAGGCAGCCTGCACGGCGTTGCTTACACATTGCAGCATATTATCCGTAATGCCCGTAAAGCTGGACCACGTGTTCGTGCCCGGGCAAAGGTAAAATTCCCGGCCGGCCGCATGCAGGCGCTCCGCGCGGCGGCGCACAGGGTGCTGCGCCTCGTAGCCCCAGTCCAGAACAATTATGTCTTCCGCCATTTGCTCTATCGCGCGTTCGCTTTTGCTTAATACGTCGCCCCACATCATCATTTTGTATCCGCGTTTACACACAGCCTCCCGCAGCCGTGTTACATAATCGAGGTAAACAACGTCCAGGCCTTCCTGCTGCGCCCGTTCTTTGTTTTTGCCCATGCCCAGTTCAAACGGTTCGTCCATATCGACATTAAACAGCTTCGACGTAAAGCAGGGCAGCAGGTCGTCCATCATGCGTTCCACAAGCTGCAAAGAGCCTGGGTCGGCCGGGTCTAACGTGGTTGGCGGCAGCGTAACGTTTTTCAGCTTCACGCCTTCCGGGCTTTCCGCCAGATGTGTGTATTCCGGCAGATGCAGCCACGCATACATATGGCCAAGGCTGTTCTGGTTCGGCACTAACTGCACGCATCTCTCAAGACAATATTGGTCCAGTTCGCGAATATCTTCCGGCGTTAACGCGTCTTCCCAATTTTGCTTTTGCGCACGGAACGAACGGTATTCAAAGGAAAAGCCTTCTATATACAGCTGCAATTGGTTGTATTTGAACTGCACCAGCAGATCTATCAGGCATTTCACACTGGCCACCGTTGGAATTTTCCCCCGGGATATGTCCAGCATAAACGCGCGGTCGCGCAAGCCGGGGTAATCCTCAATGCGGCAGCAGGGTATCTGCGCGTATGCCATAGACAATTGCCGCAGCGTCATAAGCGCGTACAAAGCGCCCGCTTTTTGCGCATAGCGAATCGTTACGCTTTCCGCACACACGGCAAGCTCGTATTGCTCTGCGGCCAGTGTGTCAATTTTGCAAAATCCCACGTTTTCCTTTGCGCCAAAAGCCTGCGGCCAAAGCGTGCGCAGCGGGCTTGCCAGCCCTTCCGGCAGAGCATCGGCTTCAAAAACCGGTTTTTGCTTCAAAAAGCCCTCCAAAATTACGCAGTTTTGTGGACGGGGAAATAATTGTATACCGTTCATGCTTTCCTCCTGTGCAAGTTTTGTGTTATGTTTTTTGCCGTCTTCAGCCTTTTACAGCGCCCAATGCAATGCCTTTCGCAAAGTATTTTTGCAGGAAAGGATAAATGACCAGAACGGGCAAAATTGCCACAAAAGCAATGGCCATCCGCACGCTGGTGCTCGGCAGCGGGCCCATAGACATTGCCGCTGTCAGCGTGGCGTTGCCGCTTTGCAGGAATTGTATATCGCTGATCATCTTGTTCAACAGGTTTTGAACGCCCCATAGCTTTGTGTCCGAAATATAATACAGGCCGTTTGTCCAGTCGTTCCAGTAGCCCAGGCCCGCAAACAACCCTACAGTAACCAAAATGGGTTTGCCCAGCGGTAGCACAATTTTGGTGAAAATGCTCCAATGCCCCGCGCCGTCTATCTCCGCCGCTTCAAAAAGCGCATCCGGGATATTGTTCATAAAATAGGTGCGAACCAACAGCACATTCACCGCGCTCATCAAAAAACCCGGCACAATCAAGGCCCAAATTGTATTTTTGATATGAAAAGTGCCTGTGTACATCATATATGTAGGCACCAAACCGCCATTGAACAGCATGGTAAAAAACACGTAAAACGTAAAGAAACTTCTGCCGGGAATTTTCTTTTGGCTTAACGGGTATGCCAGCATGGAGGTTAACAGCACGTTCATTGCCGTTCCCACCGCGGTAACAAACACGGTGACGCCGTAGGCTTTAAAAATTTTTTCGCCGTTGGTGCTGATGTATCGGTATGCCTCCAAACTGAATTTTTCCGGGAACAGTGAATATCCGTTGCGCACCAGCGTCCCTTCCTCTGTAATGGAAGACATAAACAGCAACACAAAAGGCAGCACCATTACAGCCACCAGCAAAAGTAGAAAAATGTTGGAGAATATTTTGTACCCTTTATCTCTTTTCAGACTATGCATTTTATTTCCTCCCATTTAAAACAGCGCATCCTCTTTACTGATATGCTTTACAAGCAGATTTACGGCCAGCACAACAATAAAGCCTATCACCGATTGATAAAAGCCTGCGGCGGACGCCATAGGAATATTCCCCGACGTGAGCAATGCGCGATAAACATAGGTGTCAAGGGTATTTGTGGTGGAGAAAATCAGACCGGAATTTTGTGGAACCTGATAAAACAAGCTGAAATCGGAATAAAAAATTCGGCCCACGTTCAGCAGTGTAAGCGTAATAACGCTGCTTTTTATGCCGGGCAGCGTCACGTTCCAAATGCGCTGCCAGCGGCTTGCCCCGTCCAGCTCGGCCGCCTCGTAAAGCGCCGGGTCTATTCCGTTGATGGAGGCAATGTAAATCAGGCAGCTGTATCCGATGCCCTTCCAGAAATTCACCAAAACCAGAATCACGGGCCAATACTGCGGCGACGCATACCAGTTGATGGGTTCCATGCCCAGCGCCGGCAGCAGCGTTTTGTTCAGCAGCCCGTTTTCGTTGGACAACAGCGCAAATACAATATAAGACACAATTACATACGACATGAGAAACGGCAACAAAATGGCGCTCTGATACAGCCGCTTCAGCTGTTTGGACGCAATGTCACAAATCAGAATCGCAATAAAAATAGCCATTGCCGTGTTTACGGTAATAAACGCCAAATTGTACAAAATTGTATTGCGCGTAATAACCCATACGTCTTTGGTAACAAACAGATATTCAAAGTTTTTCCACAGAGGAGTTGCCCACGGGCTGGCCCAGATGCCGTCGGCAAAGTTAACGTTTTTAAACGCGGTGAGCAGGCCCGCCATCGGAATATAATTGTTAATAAATAAATATGCAAGCCCCGGCAGCATCATCAGATACAGCGGTATCCACCGCGTCCATTTTTTCGTTTTTTTCCCTATGGGCTGCGCCGCACCGTGCGTATGGTTCATAACAGCAACCTCCTATCATGTTTTACAGAAAAGGCGTCCGCCACGTTTGCAGCGGACGCCTCTTTCCGGCATTGCTCGCTTATTGCTGCGCCATCCAGGCGTCCAGCTGCTGTTGCTTTGCCGAGATGATTTTATTGATGCCGGCGTCCTCCAGCGCTTTCAAAAATTCCGGCAATACGTCGTCCGGGTTCACCGCGCCGGTGTTCAGCGCGTCGATATACTGCGCTTTCACGTTGTTCAGCGCAGCCAGTTCTGTGGCAAATTCCGAACTGTCAAATGCAAAACCATACGCACAGGATTTTTTGGCGCTGCCGTTCAGCTTCAGAATCTGTTCCCCTACGTCTGCCGGCAAGCCTTCCCACGCGCGGGAAATATACTGGTTTGGAAGCAGGAAACCAAAATAGGCGTTGTATGGGTCGCTGGCTTTGTCCATCCCGTTCGGGAACGTTGCGTTTCCTTCTTCGGTTACAACGTAGTGCTCGCCCTCGATGCCCCAGTTGAGCAGGTTGGCCACCTCGGAACTTCCGTAAATGTAATCCAGCATTTGGAAGGCTTTTTCCGGCTGCTCGGAATTGCGCGCTACCGACCAGTAAAATGACGTAGTGAATGTGCTGGTGGTATATGCATCATACAGGGGCAGGCACGTCATAGAGATGCCGTATGCCGTAGAAGCCTCGTTCTCAATCGCCGGTTGGTTTGTGCCTACGCCGCTGAACGCTTTTCCGTTCTTGATCAAAACGTCCAAGCCGTCTGTGCTGGTGGCCGCATCCTTGCTGATCCAGCCTTTCTGCGCCCAAGCGTACTGGCGTTCTACAAAAGCTTTGTAATCGTCGCTGGCAAACCAATTTTCCACTACCGGCTCCGCGCCATAGTTTAACAACACGCCGTAGCCGTCGCCCAACGGGTCACAGCTACGCCAGTCGGAGTCAAAGGTCTGGCCTTTGCCCATCGCCAGCATCGCCGCTTCCGGGTGCTTTGCATAAACCGCCTCGTACAGGCGCTCAAGGTCTTCTACGGTTTTAATGTCCTCTTTGGCGAAACCCGCTTCTTCCATCCAATCCGTACGCACAAGAACGGATGTTTGGCGATACCAATCGCACACATTGGGAATGCCGTACACAAAACCGTTAACATTGGCCATTTTTGCGCCATCGCCCATATTGGCTTTAATGTTTGTGCCGTATTGATCAATCATTTCGCTCAAATCGTACACAGCCTGTGTGGAAACAAAATTTGATACCTGGACAGCCGTGCCAATCATCAAATCCAATTTTTCTCCGCCGGAGAGCATCAGCTTCTGCTGTTCGTTGACGTTCGCCCAGGGCACTACCAGAATATCCAGCTTCATATTCAAATCGCGCATGGTCAATTCGTTAATGGCCGCCTCTACTTTTTCTTCATCGTCCTGGGTATTGCCGATAAACATCATCGTAACGGTATAAGGCTCTTCCTGCGCAGCCGCGCCGCTGCCCGCGCCGGACGCCGCAGGCGCAATGCTGCCCGAGCTGGCCGTGTCGGAACAGCCGGCCAAAAGCGTCAGGCTCATTGCCGCCGCCAGCAGCAACGCAAATAATTTTCTTTTCATAAACCTCTCTCCTCATTCCATGTTTTCGGGCCGCCGTGTGCGGCCCGCTGCTATGCTCTTATTGTACATGGTATTGCGGAAACTTCTCAATCAAAAAAGCGGCCCGTTTTTATAACAAAACCGAACAGTGCGCACGACCGCAAAAACACAACGTTTTTGTGATATTCAAATAACTGCTTTGTAATAGACGCGGCGGCATTCGACGATGTATAATAAGGTGTTCTGTAAACACACACTTTACGGAGGGCTTTATATGCGGCAGCTGTTTCGGCAAAGTATTTTTTCGGCTCTGGCACGGCATCGTCTTCTGCTGGGCGTCGTGGTGTTGGTTACTCTTATCCAAATTACCGTAAGCTTATGGGGCATTCAGGCAGTGCAGCAGCAGGTGGTGCACAGCGTCAGCGCCATTGTGCAAAGCCGTGTGGCCCAGCTGGAAAACAACTTTGCCTCCTTGAGCGGCAACCTGAAACGACGGCTGGTAACACAAACCCAGCTTTCTCTTTTCGAGCAGGCACTTTCTGAAAACACTCTGGAGCGCATCCAGGCCCGCCATCAGCTGATCGACAACCTGTTTTATATCACGGGCACGTCCACCAGCGACCATCTTCTGTTTTACTATTTGGCAGACAGCGACGAATTTTTAACAGGAGTACATTCCAACTACATTCCTTTTTCACAGCAGAACGCCATCTTCAATGAAATCAGACGGCGCATTGCCGACGGGTATCAGCCGGCCAGCAACTCCAGCCGATGGATTCTGCTGCAGGCGGACGAGCGTTATTACGCGCTGCTGCTCTACCGGTATCAGAACATGTGGGTTGGGGGCTGCATCCCGGCCGACATATTGATTCAGCCCTTGAACGATATTTATCTGGACGGGCAGAGCATCCCTGTACTGTTCACCGCCGAAGGGGAACTTGCCGCGGGCGGCAACGCGTTAACGGCAGCCGGGCTGTTGTCTGAAAACGCGTTGCGTTACCACGGCACTTTCTGGCAGGACGGCAAACGCTGGCTTGCGGTAGAACCCGTGATCTCCGACGAAGGGTTTCAAATCAAGCTGTTTCTGAAAGGATACGGCCAATTCGAGATGATAATCTTTCTTCAGGCGGGCGTTCTCTTTCTTGTTGCGCTCATGATGGGAATTGTAATTCTTACCATGTCTTACACACAAAAAAGAATTTTACGGCCGCTGCGCCTTTTTACCGAACGCCTGAAAACCTTTGACCCGCAAAAGCTGCTGCTTTTGGATACGGAAACGCAAATTTTCGAGCTTGCCGCCGCGAACGAGCAGTTCAATAATCTGATACGCGAGATTAAACGGCTGCGCATTGGTGCTTATGAGCAGGAATTAAAAATACAGAAAACACAGATGGATTACATGCAGCTGCAAATCAAGCCGCATTTCTTTCTCAACAGCCTGAACCTCATTCACACTATGGCGCAGAAAGGCGATACGGGCGGCATTGCGCTTTTAAGCGAGTCAACGGCAAAGTATCTGCGTTATATCTTTCAAAGCGATGCTGCCACGCTGCCTCTCACACAAGAGTTGGAGCATATCCGTGATTATCTTTCCATTATGCAGTTGCGCTACCCGGAACGTTTTTCCTGTGAAATCGTGTCTGAACCAGATGCTGAAGTGCAGGCCCTTCCGCCCTTGATATTACAAACGTTTGTAGAAAATGCCGTTAAGCACGGCATGCGGCCGGATACTCGCCTTGAAATTACGTTGTCTGCCCTTTGCGAGGACATTCCTGGAACAGACGGCTCAAAGAAGGCGTTTCTCACAATTTTCATCACCGACAACGGCTACGGCTTCCCAGCGTCTTTTCTTTCCGAATGGGCCGCCGGGCGGCAGTTGGAACGCACCGGTGGGCAGCACATTGGCATTGCCAATGCCGCGCAACGCCTGCAGCTTGCATACGGTGACCGAGCGAAGTTATTACTATACAATAGCCCTTTGGGCGGTGCTGTTGTGGAATTGCATATCCCGTGTATATCGCAAGAGGAGGCTGTGCCATGAATTTACTGCTTGTGGACGATGACGTCCCCGTATTGCAAGATTTACAGCAAAAACTCAATTGGCATGCGCTTGGGTTCGAACGCGTGTTTACCGCGCAAAGCGCTTTTGAAGCAACCCGGCTTCTTGGGCAGCTACCCGTACATATTGTTGTATGCGATATTGAAATGCCTGGCCGAAACGGTCTGGATTTTCTTGCGGAATTGCATATGGAACACCCGGAACTGCCATGCATCGTGTTGACAAGTTATGCCCGTTTTGAATACGCTCAGAAAGCTGTACAGATTGGTATTGTTGAATATCTTCTGAAGCCTGTAGACGCCTCCGCCTTTGAAGCCGCGGTGCGCAAAGCCATCAACCTGTATGAACAGCACACACAAGCCAACGCCGAGCGTCGATATAGCCAGTACTGGTTGGACGAACAACGCAACGCATCTGAATACTTTTGGCTGAAAACCGCTTCCAGTAGCACGGCAGGATTGCATGGGCTTTCAGAAAAACTGGGCTACACACCAGACACTTTATTTATCCCCGTTATAATAGAAGCGCTTACCAGCGTTTCTCTGTCCGGCTGGGATGCCTCTATGCTGGAATATGCTGTAAAAAACATCTGCTATGAATTTCTTGAAAACGAGTATCTGTTTCCGCATTGCGTAGTACAATTTGCAAATCGCCGCTGGTTAGCAATAATCAGCGTCACCCAAGGCCCTGCAACCGATTCCGCCCCGCTGGATGAACGCCTTGCAGAATTGTGCCTTGTTGCACAGGATACCATTCAACTAAACATTTGCTGTGGTGTGGGCATTGCATCGCCTTACACTCAAATGCAAGAAACGATACAAGACGTTCTTACGCTGTTAAACGACCGAATCGACCGCGCCGGTTGTGTGCTACACACCGGGGACATTCGCCCCACGGCAGCGTACCAAACGCCGGAAATTTCTTTTTGGGAGACCCTGCTTTGCGCCGGAGACGGGCCAACGCTTGTGCGGCAGATTGAACAGCATCTGCGCGAACACGCCGCTGTCCTGACACAAGCAGCAATGTTATCCTTTCGTCAGGATATTGCGCAAATGGTTTACACCTACCTCAAACAGCAACAGATACATGCCCACCGACTATTTGGCGACAAAGAAAGCAATCGCCTATATCTTGCCGCCCCCTGTTCTATTGAAGATATGCTCGCGTACTGTCGTTTACTTGTTACCCGCTCTATTGAATACACCAATTTCTTCGAGAGCAAGGCTAGTGTGGTAGACACTGTTCGATCTTATCTGGACGTACATTTTTCAGAAAATCTGCAGCGCTCCGACCTTGCCGGCATCGTATATGTCAGCCCAGACTATCTTTCTCGCCTGTTTAAAAAAGAAACCGGTCGTTCATTAATGCAGTATATAACGAACAAACGAATCGAAGCCGCCTGCCGCCTTTTGTCTGAAAGCAGTTTGCCCATCAACGCGGTAGCCATGCAGGTAGGATTTCAAAGTTTTGCTTATTTTTCCAAAGTTTTCCGTGAGGCCAAAGGAATTACACCTATCACTTGGCGCAAAAAACACCAAATTAAATAATTCCTGTACTTATGCATTAAAATAGTCCATCGCGTTTCGTCTCTGCCCATTCTCCCAAACCTCAAAATGCAGATGGTTGCCCGTGCTGTTCCCCGTACTGCCCACATAGCCGATGGCCTCCCCCTGCTGCACCTGCTGACCGGGTGTGACACAGATGCTGGAGCAGTGGGCATACAGCGTGTCAAACGTTCCGTCATGCTGTATCTTTACGTAATACCCATAGCTTCCGCCCCACGGGTCGGTCGCGTTTGCGACTGTCACCGTGCCGCCCGCCGCTGCAAGAACCGGCGTGCCATACGGCGCGGCGATATCCGTGCCGCTGTGGTAAGATATTTCGCCCGTAAACGGGTCGGTGCGGTATCCAAACTGTGAAGTGATGGCAAAGCTCTGCGGCAGCGGCCATGCGAAAATGCCCGTGCCTACCCACTCGGCGTCGCTGCCGATAATACCGCCGCCATGGGTAAAGCCGCCCAACAGCGACGCCCACATGACGCTGTATTCCTCATGCCGCAGCAGCGCCAGATGCTCGTTCTGCTGTTCGGTAAAGCCATAGGCCGCGGCCATCTGCTCCGGCGTTGTGTGGTGCAGATAGATTGTCAACGTCGTTTCTTCTATCTCCTGCATCCCGATCACCTCATTGCCGTCCCCGTCCTCTGTAACCACCTCCACCTCTTTTTTCACCGTAACGCTTCTGTACGTGATCTGGTTCATGTCCCACATCACACCGCGCAAAATCGCTTTTTTCTGTTCATCCATGGTCACGATATCCATGCCGTTCACATCGTCCGTCGTTACCTTGACGGCGTAGACGGAAAGAACGTCCTCCCACCGGATGGCGGAAACACCGTCTGACGCTTCGATCTCCAAAACATCATGAGGGTTCTCCTGTTCGATCTGGCCGATGCGGGCGTAGTATTCTTCATTCAGCTCCGCCGTTGCCTGTCGCATGAGCATCCCGTCCTGTGTCGTTTCGTTGGAAAAGAACACGCCGAAGGGAGAAGCCAGAAACGCTCCTACCATCCCCACGATGAGAACCAGCACCAAAACAGGCGACGCCGCGGCAAATGCTGCGCCCAACCAGGACAATACGGCGGACGCCACCCGCGCCGCCGCCTGCCCGGTCTGTGCCAGCAGCCTGCCCGCATTCCGGGTAGACTGTACGGTTGCCTGTATAGTCTGCCGTGCAAATCGGCGCGCCGCCTGTTTTTGCGAAACGCCCTTGGGCGCTCCGGCAATTCCATGCCCTCTCTTAAAAAATGCAGAAGAACGGTGCGCACCATCGCACACCGTTCTTTTTTGCCGTATACTTCTTAATCTCATTGTGCCGGACCGGCGTGAATCCGCCTCCCGCGCCCGGTTCAAAATTTCCCGATTTCGGGAAATTTTCTCTGTTTTCTGTCTCACAGCATCCGTGTGCGCGACCCGTGATGCAGGGCGATAACTGTACCCCGTCTGTATGCCCGCATCCGTCCATTGGGCCTTTTCCCGTTCTGCCCGCAGATGCACAGCCTGCCTGAATACCGCCCGGCCTGCGTCCGCAGCCGTCTCCCCGCTCCGCAGCGCCGCACGCTCCACCTGTTCCTCCGCCGCACGCTCCGGCGCTTTCTCCTGCGTTTCACGCTGCCGGGAAGCCTGCCTTTCCATCAGCCCCGCCCGCAGCATATGCTTTGCCGCGTGCGGCAAAGCATCACTCGTTTTCTTTACGCGCGGCCCTCCCGCGCTTTTCTTTGTCTTCAGTTCTTTCATCCGGTTACACCTCCCCCGGGCGCGTGCTCATCAATTTGTAAAGCTGCGTGTCCTTTGGAATATCATTGATGAAGGGCACCAGACTGCCGCCCATCTTCAGCAGGCCGCGTCCCGCTTCGGAATCCGTGACATACGAGAGCTGTGTATCCGAGATATGCAGCAGCTCCGCCAGCTTCGTGCGGTCTGACGCCGCCTGATTGAGCAGCACGAGAAATTCACTGTTGGAGATCATACTGCGTGCTACCTCGTTGTCCAGTGCCTGGTCCAGATTCTGAAATATCCCGCTGGCCAAAGCCCCGTACTTCCGGTATCTTTTCCATGATACATCCAGAAAGTTCGTGGACCACTCATAGGAAAACAGAACGGACAGCTCATCAAAATAGATCCACGTCCGCTTGCCGCGCAGACGGTTCTGCATCACGCGCATCATGACCACCTCCATCAGCACCAGCATGCCGATGGGGCGCAGCTGCTGGCCCAGGTCCCGGATATTGAAGCACAAAACGCGGTTGTCCAGCTGCACGTTGGTGGGCTGTGCGAATGTATTCAAACTTCCTTTTGTGAAAATTTCACTGGCCAGTACGATATCCTTCGCCAGCTCCTCCTTCTGGCACTGCAAAATACGGTAAAGATCCTGCAGTGTGGGAGCCTGCGGCTTTTTGCTGAATTCCTCATACAGGTCAAGCACCGCGCGGTCGATGATGGATTTTGCCCGGCGTCCGTTCGTCTGCACATCCAAAAGATGCTCGTACAGCGTAAGGATAAACTCGGATTTGAGCGAAACAGGCTTTTCCCCTGCCTCGTAGCCCTTTCCCAGCTCCAGTGCGTTCACATGCTGCGTGCTGTCCGGCGCAAGGCGGATGTTCTGCCCGCCCACCGCATCCACCACCGGGCTGAACTCTGCTTCGGGGTCGCAGATCAATACATCATCGTCCGTGTTCAGAATAACGTTCATCAGCTCCCATTTCGCGGCCATGCTCTTGCCGCTGCCCGGCACGCCGAGATAAAAGCCGTTCCCGTTGAGCAGCAGCTTGCGGTTGCAAATGATGCTGTTCCGGCTGACGGCATTTCTGCCATAGTAGATGCCGCCCCGGTCCATCACATCCTGTACGGAAAAGGGCGTCAGCGCCGCCGCGCTCTCTGTGTTCATCGTGCGCATCGCTTCAATTTCCCGCAGGCCGTAAGGCAGCGCCGTGTTCAGGCCCTCCTCCTGCTGGAAATGGAGCGTATTGAAACGGCACAGATCGCCCCGCGCCGTGGCCGTGATGGCCTCCGTGTCACTGTTGAGCTGCGCATAGCTGTCCGCCAGATGCACCAGCGTCACCAGCACAAGCACCATCCGCTGGTCCCGCGAGGTCAGATCATCCAGCAGCGCCTTCATTTCCTGCCGCATCTGCTGCATCTCATAGGGCGGCTCCGCGGAAAAGTTGTGGTTCGCGTTCTGCTTTTGCTGCCACCGGGTAATATCCGTCTCCACGGCAAGCACGCGCTTTTGCATGTCCGCCACAGCCTCCTCCATGGGGACCGGGACGATCTGGATGGACAGCATCAGATTCTGCGGGAACTCGCACAGCCTGGCGATCGTCTCGTCCTTGAGAAAATTGGGATAGTCCTTCAAAAACAGCACACGCCCGTACTTTTTGCCCATGATGAAATGGTCGCTCTTGAATTGCAGGCTGTCCGGCGCGATAGCATCCCGGAAATCCTGCCCCCGCGCCATGGCCTGCGAAAGGTCAAAATTGAAATACGGTTCTTCCCCGCTGCGAAAAAAATCGTGCAGGATGCGGATGCGGTCATGGGACGAAAGCTCTGTAAGCTGGCTGGACAGCCGCCCGAATCCGGAGGCAAGCTCCGTTCCGGCGCGGGCAAAAAAGCTCCGTGCCTCCTCAATGCTCCGACGCTGCACGGAGAGAACGATGTATTTCTCCCGGAAAATGTTGTTGCTCCATTCCGTGCGCTCCCGCACGATCTGGTTGTATTCCTCCCGCAGCCTGTCCATAGCATCGCCGCGCAAATGCATCAGCATGGTGTTCTCAAATTCCACCGGGTCGATGCGGCGATTGTTCGTGAGCACCTGCACATACGCATCATCCGGCCATGCGTTGATGACGCTGCAGTAGCGCATCAATATTTCCGCCTGGTCCGCTTCCGACGCCACGGCATAGTTCACATCCTGAAACCGCCACATCTTGGAATACCGCCCGCCGCACAGCCAGATCCCGTCCCGGTATATCTTTCTGACCGGAATGGACTCCTGCACGGAGCGCGGTACACGGAAGCTCTCTCCATGTCTGATCAAACGGTTAAAAATCTGTATTTTCATTCTGCATTCCCCATTCATCGTTCCTTTTTTCCGTCCTGCTGCCGCAGGCGGCTTTTGTGAAGGTCTTTTGCCCATTCCGGGCGGATGTACTGCAGCCGGAGCGTCAGAGATGCGGCGTCCCGCTGCATTTCCCGGTATGCGATCGCATTGTTGACGTCCAGAAAATACATCTCCGGTTTTTGAGCTTCTTCATCTGTTCCGCAGACCATCCAGCCCTGTACGAATTTTTCCTGTTCCACTGTTTCAGCCCTCCATAACACTGAAACGGGGCGGCCTCAGCCGCCCCGTCCCGTTCCGTCCTATCGCATCAGGATGATCATCCCATCTGTGAAAACACAGTTGGCCGCTGTACATCCCTGTGCGCCAAGCTGCTCAAATGCCGCGTTCATCGCTTCCCAAAGCATACAGTAGCTTTCGTCCTCTGTCTCTGCTGCATAGTCTGCCAGAGCAAAGGAAGCCGCGGGCTGCGTACAGGCGTCGCTGCGCTCCATGCCCGCATGGCCCATCATACTGTCCGCCTGGTTGGTCGCAAGCAGGACAGCGTATTCTTCCGATACCGTAACAGGGATCGACTGTTCGTCCGCTGTTGCTGCCGTTACACCAGACGAATCTTCATCTCCGGCATCGATGTTCGATTCCGCTGTTTCGCTGCCTGTCGCAGATTCCGTTTCGTCGGGTACTGCGCTTTCAGAAACAGGCAGTGAACTGCCGGTTTCCGCTTCCGAACCATCCGAAATGCTGCTATCAGACTCCACCGGCATACTGCCGGATTCGGGCTGCGGGACAGAATCCGATCCATTCTCTGCATTGCTGCCGGACTCCGGCTCGGTGCTTTCATCTTCTGTACTATTGGAACTGGATGCGGCGCTTCCGTCCGCCAAACTGCCGGAACTGGATACACTGCTCTCATCCTGCGCCATGCTTTCCGAAATGCCGGAGCTTTCGTGGATGGATACGCTCTCCGCTTCCTGCGCTGCCAGCGCGGGAAGCAGTGCGGAAATGGACATGAGGCCCGCAAGGGCCAGTGATACGATCGTTTTCATTCTGCAAAATCCTCCATGTTTTCTTCATCAATTTCTTCGGGGTCGTTTTCTTCTCTGCGTTTCCAGATGAGCATGGCCAGCGCCGTGCCGCACAGCAGCACGAACAACACCGTCCACCAGTCTACGAAGCGGAAACGCCATACGAGCGGCTGTGTGAGGAAGAACAATACCACAGACAGTACCGCCAGCACCGCATTCACGGTTTTCTGCACAGCGTGACCCCGCGGCTCATCTTCTTCCGCTTCTTTATCCATGCGTTCAGCTTGCTCATTTTCATTGTCAGCATCTTCCCCGCCGTCTTTTTTCCCGCGCAGCCACACAAGGGCCGCAAACAGGATGGAGAGCAGCGTACAGGCAAGGTCGGCCAGCGTCAGCGCGCGGGCGTCCTCCTGCACAGGGACCTCCACCGGTGCCGCCGGTCCTTCCGTCTCTGGATCCGGATCCGGCTCGGGTTCCGGCTTCGGCTTCGGCTCCTCCGGCTCAGAGGGCGCAGGCTCCGGCTTCACAGGTGTTACGAAGCTGTCGACCGGTACGGTGTACTTCAGCAGATTCCCGCACCGGTCCCACACGAAAAAATCGTAGTCTCCGTTCCGGTCCACTTCAAACACGAGCGTATCCACGCCATATGCCACACTGCCGTCTGGCCGCGTGATGGACTGGACGCCGCAGATGCTGCCGTCCGTTCCCAGGTTGATGTTCACCTTTCCGTCCCTGCCCGGCGTCAGCGTATGCGAAGCCGTGGGCGGCGTTTTGTCCAGCACGATGTCACGCGCCTTTTCTTCGCTCACATTCCCGGCAACATCCCATACACGCACAACGATATGGACGATCTGTTCCTCCGTGAACTTCGGCGGGTCCGCCGGGTCGAACACCGTCCATTCCCCGTCGCCTGCTTTGTATTCGTACCGTTCGATGCCGGAACCGACATCACCGGCGCTGGCGTTCATAATGATATCGTAATTGTAGTACTCGGTTTTGCCGTATTCCGTGATGATGGTGCGGTCGCCGCCGTCCAGCGGCTCAAAATGGAAATCCACAGTCGGGCGCGCGGTGTCCACGTTGCCTACTTCCGCGTGCAGTGTGGCCGTATTTCCGCCGTTATCGGTAATGATGAAGTCATACGTACCATTGGCGCTCACGGTAAAATCCGCCGCATCGCCATCAACTACCGTGCCGTCCGGCAGTGTGATGGATTTGACGCCGCTGGGCGCATAGCCATCCTCCGGCTCCGGGTCGGTGGCCGTCACATGGATGGCCGCAGGCCCGTTCGTCCAGATATCCGGCGTTACGGAATATTCCGCTTCGGGAGCGACGTAATCAATATTGCTCACCTCGGTATGCAGTGTGAACGTATTTCCGCCGTTGTCCGTGATGATGAAGTCGTATTTTCCATTGGCGTCCGCAACGAAATCCACGGTACCGCCTTCCACTACCGTGCCGTCCGGCATCGTGATGGACTTGACGCCGCTGGGCGCATAGCCGTCCTCCGGCTCCGGGTCCGCAGCCGTCACACGGATGGTCACGGGCTTGTTCGTCCAGTCACCGGGCATCACCTCATAGTCCGCGGCCGGCGCAAGCCGGTCGATATTGCTCACTTCCACGGGATAGGACAGGATGTTGCCGCAGTAATCCCGCACAGAGAAGTTGTACACGCCGTTTTTGTCCACCGTGTACTTCGCCTGCGCAGCATCCACGACGCTGCCGTCCGGCAGGGTGATGTCCCGCACGCCCGACAGGTTATCGTCTGTGGACAGGTCGATCTCCACCGTCCCGTTCGTCCAGTGATCCGGGGTCAGGGTTTTCTCCGCCACAGGCTCGGTCTGCTCGAACATGAAGCCTGCAAAAATGGCGTCGGACACATTCCCCGCGTTGTCCTCCGCCTTCGCGTAGATGTTTCCGAAGTATTCCTCCCGCATGGCGGGCTTGTCCAGCTCGTCATAGGTCAGCCAATCTGCTTCGAGAGAATCTTCATCTGCGGCAAATTGGTAGTAGATGGCCTTGATGCCGCTGTCCGTCCAGCCGTCATCGGCCAGATCGTGGGCCAGCAGCTCCGGGCGGTCTACCTCATTGAAATGCGGATAGCCGAACATCCCCGCGGGCGCGTTGTCCGCTGCCGAATGCAGGATATCGTCCATCACGGGCCTGGAACGGTCGATGGTGTCGATGACGATCTCTTCCGGGCCGGGATCAGGCGTACCCTCTCCGCCATCACCGCCATTGCCATCCGCATCCGCGTCCGCGGACACGCGCTGCACGTTGTCCTTCGCCCACAGATAGTACGTGCCGTTTTCCGTGATGTTGGCGAAAACATTGCTGTCCTGCCACTCAGCGGGGCGGTCCGCCGTGCGCGTCACCGCATACTGCCCAAGGCCGGATTCCGTATCATGGGCTTTTACCGTGACGGTCTTTTCCTGGCTCCAGCCCTTGTCCCACTCCACAGAATCAATGACCGGAGAATGCTTGTCGATGTGGTCGATGATGAACGGATACGGCTCGGACACATTGCCTGCCAGGTCGCGCGCGTAGGCGTTGTAGCTGCCGTTCTCAGTGAAAATGAAGGCCGCTTCCGCCGTGGAATCCACCCAGGTGATCGGGTCAGGAGCATGACGGCTTCCCATATCTTTTTCGGCCCGTTCCCAGCCAATGGCCACAACGCCGCTGTTATCGTCCTGCGCCGTTACTTTCGCCCAGTTTTCCTCCGCGTCCCAGGTACGCTGTGTTTCCACCTTTACCACAACGGGCGCTACGATATCCAGCGCGGTGACGTTCACCTTTGCGGCAGCGGAAATATTCCCCGCCTTGTCCGCTGCCCAGATGTAGTAAACGCCGTTGTGGTCTGCTTTCGGTGCGGAATCTTGAAACTTATCCAGCGCAGGCGCTTTTTCCTCCGTGGTGACCGCATAGCCTTTCACGCCGCTGTCCGCGTCTGTGGCCGTAACGGCCAGCGTCATTTCCGTATGGCCGCTGTCTGGCTGCTGCTCCACCTTTGAAATGACCGGCGCGACCTTATCCACCAGCGCGGTCTTGCTGGCCGTGCCGGAAATGCGGCCCACATTGTCGATGGCGCGGGCGCTGACCGTATGTTTGCCGTGGCCTGCGATGGAAAGCACGCCGCTGTACGTCGTCCAGCTTCCGCCGTCCAGAGAATATTCCGTGCGGGCAACGCCGCTGTGTGCGTCGCCGTTGTCCTTTCATGGCCGCCGTTACAGATGCTGTTCGTCCACTGTTCCGTGGAAAGCGTGATGCCGGGCACATTGGGCGGGGCCGGGTCGATGTACACCTTTGCCGTGGCCGTCTGGCCGGAGGCGTTGCCCGCGCCGTCCACCACACGGGCGGTCACGGTCGTGATCGCCGCCCGCGGTGATGGTCACGGTGGGGTCGCCCACGGGACAGCCCGTCCATGCCCCGCCGTTGATGCTGTACTCGTAGTGATGGATGCCGCTGCCGTAGTCGCCCGGCGCCGCGCTCCAGTCCGGCAGGCTCGTGCCTGTGTCCGTGCCGCCCGAAAACCGCACCACCGCGCTGTCCCTCTGCCAGCCCGTGGGCGCGCTGACCTGCACGCCGGCCGGCTCGGTGAGGTCATAGCCGTAATAGCAGCCCGCGTACATCGGCACGTTGACCGGGATGTATACCCGGTCGTTCGAAAGCTGCCCGTTGTTGTGCCTGTGCCGCACCAGCGCGTAGCGGATGCTCATGTCCCCGCCCGCTGCCGCAATATCGTATCCATAGCACGGCATATACAGATTCGGGGACAGCGCCGTTCCCTGCGAATTCCCCAACGGGTCCCGCCCGCACACCGGGCAGAGCCAGATGTCATAGTTGTTGGGCGATGTGAAGATCTCCCGTGTGTTGACGGTCTGGGAGCTGCCGGAATACATGTACCCGATCACGTAGGTATATGGCGTGCCGTTTCGGTCCGCGCCCAGCGCGCCGCCCGCGGCGAAACGCCGTGGACGCAAGCAGCGTCACACACAGCAGCAGCGCAAGCAGGCTTGCCGCCGGTCTGCTCACTTTCTTTATTCTGTTCATGCGCATCCTCCTGTCTCCAATTCTTTTAAAATATTTGGTATTTCCATCTTTGGCACAGGCTGCTTTACGGCCTGTCCTCTTTCCTGCCGGCTGGATCTCCGTTCCGGTTTTTTCGCCCGTATTTCCGTTTTCTGCTCCGGAATGATGAACGGTGTTTCCGGCATGGGCGGAGCACACTGCACCGTGCTCTGCTTCGGCGCCATCTGCTCTACCTTCACGACGATCTCTTTTTTCTGCCGTGCGCTCATCCGCCGCACCAGCCTGCCCAGGCGGGCGAGTTGTCCGCCCGCCCAGTACAGGACCATCACCGCGTTCAGCGCCAGTGACAGGCCCAGCAGCAGATAGGCCCGTGCCAGCGGCGCGGGCAGGGCTTCTCCCGCCGTTACCGCCTGCAGCGCCTCCCGTGCGGTATCCGCCAGCGGATGGCCCGAGCATCCGCTCAACAGCAGACCCGCACACACAACAGCGCCTGACGCCCGTTTAGCATTCCGCGGCATCCTGCGCCTCTGCATATGCTTCCTCCAACAGCTCCCGCATCACCCGTTTTGCCCCCTCCGCGCTCAGGTGCGGCAGAGACGCACGGATGAAGTCGAGCAGCTCCTCCTCGGTCATCTGCGCGGCCTCCCGTGGCGTCACATGCGTGAGCCGGACAACACCGCCGTCCAGCCGGACGCGGACAAAACTGTTCTTTCCCATCCCTGTGCGGCAGCGCAGCGCACGCGGCATTGTCATACGGCCGCGGCCGTCTACGTACAGATACAAATCCATTTCTCCGGTCTTCTCCATTTTCCATTCTCCTTCGTTATGATGCGAATGACAGCTGTTCCGGCAGGACACGGATGCGTTCGGACTGGTCATAGTTCGAAACAAACAATTCCGGGAACTGCGCGCCGCCGTCATACCGCTGTTTCATATTGTTGAGCCGCGTCACGCGCTCGATATATATTCCCGGCCGGTCATACATTTCCCATACCAGAGGATGGTCGTTGTACGACAGCAGGAACTTGCCCTGCGCCGACAGCAGCGTGTCCCGCAGGCGTTCGTGGCCCTCCGCGGCCAAAGGTGATATTGCTGTAGTAATCCTCGGTGTCTACATACGGCGGGTCGCAATAGAAAAAGCTCACCGGCCTGTCATACTGCCGGATGAGCTTCTCAAAATCCTTATTCTCCACAACGACCTTCTGCAGCCGTGCGCAGGCTTTATCGATGAGGGGGAAGTTCCCCCACATGCTGTGCGGCTGCGCCGCAAAGCTGCCGCAGCCTGCCGCGTAGCTGTACCGGATGACCTGGTAAAACGCCGCGGCGCGCGCCACTTCCTCCATCCCCTCCGGATGCTCCAGCACCTGCTTGAGGCGCATGAAATCCTCCCGTGAATTGAGGACATACCGAAGCCGTTCCTGCAGCTCCCGCGGATGGTCACGCACCGCACGGTACAGTGCGGCAAGATTTCCGTTCAGATCATTGTACACCTCAAAATCCGTGCCCGGCGGTTTGTGGAACAGCACCCAGCCTCCGCCGCCAAATACCTCTATATATCGCTCATAGTAGAGCGGGAAGCGCGCCAGCACCTCTTCCCGGAGTGCTTTTTTGCCGCCCACCCATGCCATGAAGCTGTCTATACCATATGCGCCTCCCCTTTCTTCGGACAGGGCGCATATCCCCGCACACGGGGTATTCCGCGCCCCGCGTGTTCCTGTTCTACTTCACGGATTTCCCTTTATCCCGTTTTTCCAGCTGCCTCCCTGTGGATATATATACTCTGGGTAAAACACATACGCCGTCTCTGCTCTTACTTGACGGAGTGGAAAAACACATTCCGCCCCTGTTCAATATTCCATTCCGTTCAGTTCCGGTTCGTTCCGCTCTTCTACGGATACAATATTCACATATTCCCCAATGACGCACAGAGCCGCATCATAGCTGCCGCACTGGATGACGCGCCCGCACATCTCTTTTGCTTCATCATTCCGGTCATTCTCTGCAAGCGTGCGTGCCGCGATGCCCATGAGGTTGAATATATTTCCATTCGCGCCAATGAGCGGACAATCCGGCTTCCCGTTCTGGACGTTTTCTTCAACACCGAGCCGGTTCGGAAGATAGTCGCTGAGCCATGTACCGCCAAATTGTGCATGCGTCCGAAGACGCCACAGTACCAACCGCCCTGTATCCAATTCGATTCCGTCCATCATGAACAGCAGATTGGTACACCCGTCATGCTCAAATGCGTATATTTCTTTAAAGTGCGCCCCATTTTGCAATATTTTTTCTTCTGCCAGCATTTGATGGATGCCATCTTCCCATTCCCGAAGATCTCCGCCGCAGCCCTGAAGCACCAAACCTTCACGGTCCTGCATTTTCTTAAGGTCCTCTGCCGAAATTTTCTGTATCATCTGTTTTCCCTCCCCTGTTTTTTTATGACGGCGGCAGTGTGTCCGGTTCCACCAAATGCAAGTCGGCTGCATAGGCGGGCTGGGTCAGGCGGACATAGATATCAAGCTGTTCTCCGCTCAGGCGGTACAGCGTCCGGCATGCATCACACAGGTCCGGCCAGAACGCGGACGCTTTGTCCGGTTCCCACTGCAATGCCTGCAGCAGATCCTGAACGTCCCGGACGTCCAAACTGGCTGTGCTGTATGCCTGCGGCGTCAGCATCCCCAGCAGCGCCAGCAGCTGCCGGATATATGTGCCAAGCGCCGCGCGCAGCTCCGGTTTTGTGCGCAGTGCGGAATCCACGCTCTCGAAATGGCCTGTATCGCATGCGGATTCCACCCGGCAGATGCATTCTTCCAGCACACGGCTTTTTTCGTGGATCGTGTACAGCACATCCACATTACGGATACTCTTCACTCATTGCTCTCCCTTCTTCTTCGGCATATTTGTTCTCAGGCATGTCCCATCGCTGAACCGGCACAGAAAACCATGCCGGGCCAGCCTGCAGCTTTCACACTGCGGTTCACTTTCCACACGCGGGATATCCGGCCCGATGACACGGCCCAGCGGCAGAATACAGCAGCTTGTCGGCCGTGTCCTCGACCGCCCTTTCCCATATGGATATTTCAGAATTTTCACCTCCCGTTTAACGCAAAAAAGCGGGGAGCGTCTGGCTCTGCTGCCATTTGCTCCCCGCTTTTTCCCTGTCTTTTTCCTTGAATGTCTTCTCCTCCTTTTCTTTCTTTATATGCAAACAGCCCCGCGAAAACATTTCCGCGGGGCTGTTACACCAGCATTTGTCCAAACGGCATATCAAATATTTCTTCCGGTGACCATACGAAAGTGAAGTTCACGCTTTCCAAGTTACTGCAGCAGCGATTCAGAAAGCCAGAGTCGTCTTTCATGCGCTGCATCAAATCATCGATCTCTTCCGGTGAGGCTCTCATGGATTCGCCTTCGCCATAAAGATAGGCTTCAGCACGAACCGACACTTCGGTTTCCTCACTGATAAAGTACATTAAATCGTCGAATTCACTCCAGCCTTCCAGGTCGTCGTATTCTTTCGGAATCCCTCCGACGAGAAGTTCGATTTCATCTTCGCCTGCGGTGACCGTCACCGCAGAAAACAATAAAGCCATTTTTATGTCCCTCCCATTCCTTCATTCAAATAGGATTCGGCAGACCTCACAGCCGAGGTCAGTTTTGCTCTGACATCGTCGTCCCCGGCGAAATACGCCGCCATATCCTGTTCATCCTATATCCCTGCCATCCAGTTCTGTGATCACCTCAGATAGATCACCGTAGTCATCCCGCTCATAAAGGTCTTTGGATCATTTCCTATTCTGATGAACTGGATATGGGAACCTGACGGGAACTGCTCCCGCAGAAAACTCAGCCATTCTCCGGGTATTGTCTGCATTTTGTACTCCTCTTCTTTTTTATGTTTTCGAACTGCTTCTTTAAACTTCAGTTTGCTATCGACGCTCCTTTTTGTTATAGATTCATTTATATATGCAAACAACCCCGCGGAAATATTTCCGCGGGGCTGTTTGCACAATAACAAAACCTTAAGAACAAGCAACTTTGTTCTCTAAGCCTTCTACTAACTCATGTACAATATCTTTTATCATTTCTTGATTATAGGCGTTGATTTCATAAATTGTAGGTTCCAACACTAGTAATTTTTTATTGGCTTTATCAAAATAAAACAAAGGGATATAGTTAATTCCTGTTTGTCTGTTCTCTTCTCGTTGGTGAAGTAAACCAAGTTCTTGTGTTAGATTACTGATTCCAATTTTCTCGCCTTGGAGCTCTTCGCTCAGTTTATCCATTTCACTTTTAATTGCAGCAAGGGATAAACCACTCGTAGCAGTCGTGCTATTCGTTATAATAAGTCGTAAGACGGAAATTATAATTTTTTGCCGCATATGTTTAGAATCACGTTTTTCCCGCTGTGGCATAGCTAAATTAACTAATCTATCATGTAACGGCAAATAAGCCTCACCTACTACTTCTTGTGCTACTAATTGGGCCGACTCCGCATCCGCTAAAAGTCTTTTTGTATTCTGCGTTTTGTCTATGTCAAAACGTTGGCAATATTTTTGTACAAAATCTTTGAAAATCCCAATATTATTTGCGGAGCAGTCTTCAAATAATCGTATTGCATCTTCATCTATTTCTATATTTAAAGCAATCTCCCCTTTGTGAATCACTTCATCCAACTCAGATTTTTTCCAAGAACCAATATCAATGTGTGCACACCGATTCACTAAGTCCGGGGCTAAAGCTGTAATCCTTGACGCATCTTTCCATACACCAACAATAATTATTTTAATGCCTTGGTAATTGAATTCTTTTAATAACGCGCAAAATTGTTGTTGTACCGCTGGTAGCAAATAGTGAAAATTATCAAAGACAAAATATCTATTTTGTACTCCACTTTTTACCGCATTTAAAAACTCTATGTTTCGTGTCATATCAAGAGTTTCGTATGATGTTGTAAGAGTCTCTTTATGGGCCATCGATAAAGACGCATCTATTCCCGCTTTCACAAGCATCTCATTTCCTATATCGCTTGATGCTTGACATCCTTCTGCATATTCTTCGGTAACAGTATGTTCTATTTTCCTAATATCCTGTCCGACTAAATGCAGCATCTCGAGCTTAATTTGATCAAGCGTCATATTCGCATTACATCCAATACGAATCTGTAATGGACAATATCTCTCTATTGTCCATGTTTTCCCTTGACGAGATTCTCCATAAACAACAATAATATTATAACTTTGAATTGCACTTTGAAATCTTTTATGGACCTGTCGTTCCAAAAAAGTCGGGCAATCTTGAGGTGGACACTCTGGGCATCCAAACGTATCTAAAAGAGAATATTCTTTTGTCTTGAAAAATCTTCTTTTTATACAATCAATAAATTTCATTTGTTACTCCCGTAAATGTTTTACACAATAAAAATATCATAATCCATATTAAATTTCAACGTATTAGTAAAAACATCACTTAAGAACATTTTATCATCTTACTGATGAACCCATATATCTCATGCGCAAATTTTGTATAAAAAATGCCTAGCTGAATTCTCAGCTAGGCAATTTCTTGGCTCCCCTTGTTGGACTCGAACCAACGACCCTGCGGTTAACAGCCGCATGCTCTACCGACTGAGCTAAAGAGGATTATATATCGCAACCGCTTTGGTTGCTATGTCAAAGCCCTTTGAGGGCTTTCACGCAATCCTTACCTCTCAGCTCTCTAGGTTAACAATGTATCACGTTCTCTACCGGCTGAGCTAAAGAGGAACGAAAACTGCTTATTTAATATACACCATCCCAGCAAAAAATGCAAGTGTTTTTTTACTTTTCAGGTGAAAAAATACCGGCAAAAATTCCCGGCCGCTTATTTTTCCGCAGCCGGGCGCCTTTTCTGTTTTTCAGTTCACTTTTTCTTCTGAGTTTTTACTTTTTCACAGGCCATCAGATAGGCATCCTCTCCGCCCGCCCAGGGGATTTCCATGCCCACAGCCGTTACTTCCATGTCCAGAACCTCGCTGTACAGCCTCGCGGTGACGCGGTCCGGGCCTTCGGGGGCCAGCTTTACCAGCGGGCAATGCACGCACGGCTTGTCCGCCCGGTAAAACACACGGTAACAAGGCTCGCCGGGCATTGCGCCGGGTACATCCTGCATTGTTTTTTTATTGGCGTAAAGCAGCTCATACGTTCCTTTTCGGATGACATACAGCCATGCGTCCTGCGAGTCCAAAATCGCCTGCGCGCCCTGCAGCGCATGGGTGAGCCTTGTGCGTGCCCGCGCCTTCAGCAGGTATACGCTCACGATTTCCGCTACAATGCACAGCAGGTCCGTCTGCTCCTGCGTCCAGAATCGGCTTTCCCGGCATTCATCAAAGCCGATGTAGCCCCTGGGCTTGCCGTCGTCGCGGATCACACACTGCAGCATGGACTTGATGCCTTGCGCCTCCAGAACCTGCACCTGATTCGGGGGCAGTGCATGGATGTCGCGGCAGTAAAAAATACCGTCTTCGTTAAAATTCTTATAATAATCCGCCAGTTCGCCCTCCAGCATATGCTGAAGCTGGTCTATCTGCGGCACAATGCCGTCGTTGCACCATTCAAAGGTGTTATCGCAGTATGTTCCGTCCTCGGAATCTTCAAAAATATAAACGCGGCTCACACCTACATGCCGCCCTACGATCTCCAGCACGCTGGGAATCGCTTTCTCCACATCGTCGGACTGGTAGAGAATGTGAAATACATACTCCGCCAGCGAGCTGCGCATCACGCCTGTGCCCAGCTCGGAATCAATCGTCTGTCCCACGGTGCTCTGTGTAGGCGCTCCCAGCCCTTCCAACGGCAACTGGGTATAAAACGCATAGGTATTTTTCCCCTGCATTTTGGCTCGGTACAACGCCGCGTCTGCCTTCTTATAAAGCGTGAGATAATCGGTACCATCCTGCGGCGCTTGAGCGATGCCAACACTGCAGGAAAAAACTGGCCCGCCGCCCTGTGCCGGCAGGAGCCGCGCAAAAGCGTCCAACACCTCCTGCGCCTTGCGGCCCGCTATGGCCTGCGCCCCGGAACCACGCAGCAGTACGGTGAATTCGTCCCCGCCGATGCGTCCCAGAATATCGCTTGCGCGGAACATATCCTGCAGCATACGTGCGGCCTCCGTCAACATCACGTCACCGCTCAGATGCCCGTAAAAATCATTTACCTGCTTGAAATTGTCAATGTCGATCATCAAAAGCACGGCGTTTTCCCCGGGCATCAGTGCACCCAACGCGTGGTCTGCCTTGGCTTCCATGGTCCCTTTGTTATACAGCCCCGTCAAGGTGTCGCGCTCTGCACGCTCCCGCATGCGCTGGGCCTCCCGCTTTTCCGCGTCGATGTCCAAAATCACGCCCACCGCTTTGGCCGGTTCACCCGCGCGGTCTTTCTGCAGCGTCGCACGCACACGGCACCACAAATAGCCCCCGTCCCGCTTCTGAATGCGAAGTTCCGCCTCCTGATAGGGTTCTCTTTCCAGAATATCCGACAGCTTGCGCCGCAGCAGTGGTACATCATCAGGATGCAGATGCGGGTTGTCCAGCAGGTGCGCATGAACATTTTCCCGCACCGGCTCATAGCCAAATTTCTTTTCCCAGTTGGGCGAGAAAGTCAGTGTATCCTGTTTGACCTGCCACTCAAAAATAATGTCGTTGGTCTGATCCATAATGATTTGGTGGCGTTCCAGCGAAAGGCGCAGATCCTCCTGCGCCTTTTTTGTTTCAGTAATATCCAACAGAATGCAGTAGAATACCTCTCGCCCATCCTCCCGGCGCATGAGCTGGCCTCTGTCCTGCACCCAAATCAAACCACCATCCTTGCGGGCCATCCGGTACTCAATGAGCTTCGTATTGCCTTTTTCCAGCTGCGCATGCACAGCCTCCCATGTAGGTGCAATATCCGGCTCGTAAATCATCTCGGAGAATCGGTTATGGAAAACAGTCCCCAGCTCCTCGCGTGTATAACCCAACATTGACAGAAGTCCGTCGCTGAACTGCAGAAGGTTCAGTTCGTCCGTGGCGTCGCAGCACATGACGCCGCCGGGGATATTGTTCATCAGGGCATCGAGGTCACGGTTGCGCTCCCGCAGCTCTGCGGAGCGCTCGTCTGCAAGCCTGCGCAGTGTGGAGATGTTCTCCCCCACCAACAGCCGCGGAAAAAATTCCGCGTCATCCTGGTCGGGACTGGGCAGCGACAAATGCAGCTGCGAAAGCAGCAGACATCCCTGCTCCGCGCGCAAAATGATCGTAACGCGGACAGGAAGATCCAGCATTTCACAGGATTCATTGTTTTCGCGCACGACAAGCTCACCGCACACGGAAAACACCTCCGGTGTGAGCGTTCGGACGCTGTAATGGGCACTTAGCACCAGAAACGTATCATGAAATCCACTTTGCTCCTGCTGCAGCAGGAACCTCATCTGCGGCATGTCATAGCAGACCTCCCGCCGTCCGGTTCCCACCATCATAAATTCCGGTGCCAGAAGCTTTTCAATCCTTCCCAGAGCCCGTTCTACAAAATACGACTTTTCGAGCCATTTTACAAAATCCAGCACATTTTCTTCAGAAAACGGCATATACATGCCTCCTTGCCGGGGCCGGTTTGTGAAAAATGGCCCATCCTTTTTATCCATTGTAGTGTATCCAAGCATAAAAAACAAGCCGAGCAATCAATTCCGGGAGCATTCTGCGTAAAATCCTGACTATACGGCGTGAAAAAAGCGATATTGGCGCTTTCCGCCAGAATAGACGTGTGGTTTTGGGATACAAGAAAAACACCCCTCGGTATTTCGAGGGATGTTGATTTGTACTTTTTAGGGATCTATCAATACCCACGTATTGATTCCCTGTAAATAAGGCATGCTACAAATTACGCCCTATGGCCCAAGCAATTCATCAAAAGCCGGAGCAGCTCTTGCACAAGTGGGAATGTTCAGACGGAAATCAATAGGTAAAATCGCACACATAGGAATCACCCTGCCAGTAGATGTCCACATAGCTCACTGTCCAGGGGTTGAAGGAATCAAAGGAAGCGCTGGTATCGCCGTCTACATCCTCAACATACAGCGTCCACTCTGTCTGCGACCAGTCTCCCATTGTAGCCTGGCCCACAATAGTGGTGCTGCTGTTAGCTGGAAGAATTTGAGGCAGTACATCGATGTCATGATCGCTGCTGGCATTGATGACGCCAATATACAGCGCATAAATGTCATAAGCAGAATTATTGTATACCTCGAATACAAATTGACCGTTCGTGTCATATCCAGTTCCGGTCACAGTCTGTTGCTGTTCCTGAACGACAACTGTTTCGCCGCCTCCAGTTGCTCCACTGCTGCCATTCAAGGTGCCGGACACATAGTTCTCCGTGCCGTCTGCGCCTACGACAACCACACCCGGGACACCGTTTTCATCGAAGCCGATCTGCATCTCGCAGCCGTCGACAAGGGGCACATACTTAAACTCGTATTCGTCGCCGTCTTCGTCGATGATCAGCACATCGTAGTTTTCGAAATCATACCGGGCAAGGGTAATGTCGTAAGAGCCGTTATTTTTCAAAATGCTGGTGCTTCCCAAATGGTCCTCACCCCAGTTGTTTGTACCGGTGGGCGAAACATACAGCTCTTGGAAATTGTAGCCCGAAACGTTTGCAACAGTCACCGCAAGTGTTGTAGATCGCACCGGAGCCGTTACAGCACTGCTTACAGATGTTGGTACATTGTTTCCTCTGCCTTTTGGTGCATCGTCATTGCCACCGCATGCAGAAAGTATCGTCAGCAACAGCGCGCTACAAAGTAGCCAGACGATTTTCTTTTTCATGTCTTTCCTCCATGGTCTCCAAATTTTTCGGTAAAAAATACTGTTTTCACCGTTATTTTTATTATAAACTTGATGACCAACAACGTGTAGAGCCCAATGGTATTGCGCTGGTATCGCACAGGTATTGTTTTAAAATAGCACCGACTTGCACAGCTGTCTTCCTTCATCCGATGGCGGAAACCATTCTAGCCCCACACAAAAAACGCGAGGATGTATGCCTTCTAAATAACGCTCACCATATCTTTTCCCGAATGGCAGTGCCGTCTGCAGGTTGCCGGACATCGCGCTCTTTTCTTCTGCTTTTCACCCCAGCAAGTGTTTCAAAGCACTGCGCTTGTTTCGCTTTTCCGTGATTCCCATTTTTTGAAATGCACTGCCAAGGCACGCCTTCACACGACTTTCAGAGAGGAACATTTGCGCAGCAATTTCCTTATTTGTGTGCCCTTCGGCGGCAAGACGCGCAATAGAGCGCTCCTTTTCTGTAAGCCCGAAGGAAGGCGCTTGACCAAACGCTGTGTGTTGGATTTGCAAATTGGCCGCGCGCCATTGCGCACATTGCTCCAGAATAGTGCCGATTTCTTTTTCCCACGGCCCGCTTTTCAGCTCGCACAAAAGTGCGGCAATATACTCTTGATTTTCCACAAACGGGAGGTAAAGCCTGTCCGGCATCGCAACATTTAACGCTTGAGACAAGTGAATGATTGCCGCGCGGTGTTTACCCACCCGCTCCAGCGCACCGGCAAGCTGAATATCCAAGTATATCTCGCACAGAAGCATTGGGTACACACGATAAAGCCGCCGCTTGTTCTCCTCTCGGGCGATAAGCCGGGTAAATTGTCCCTGTGCAAGAAGAAGTTGTCCGTAAACAGTGTTCAGAAAAGGCACACTGGGGAACAGAAGACGCGTATCCTCCAGCCGCCCCTCGTCCAGCCAGTCCGCCGCTGAATGCGGCTGTCCCAAAAGTGCATACAACCATGCCTCGCACATGTCTATCGAATGCAGCAACACATACTCTTGCTGTGCCAGCACCTTGTCACGCAAAGTACGAAGCGTAGGCTCTACCCCGCTGAATTCTCCCTGAAGCACCTCTGCGCGCAGCCGCAAAAAATGGGCAGCCAGCACCATGCACAGTTGACCGTCACGCTCTGCGTCATGTAGTGCGCGGTACTGGCAAATCTCCGCGTCCACAAAGCTGCCGCGCATCAAAAAGGCTTCTCCCTCCATCACATGTTCCGCACCGCTGCCTTGATTGGGATTGAGGCGATACCAAAACGGCATGGACTCCTTCATCACCGCTACTTCCCTATCCAGTGTACCCGGCAGACGGTAATAGGATATAAGCACGCTGGGCGAACCATAGCCCCATACCGCTGTGGGCGAAACCGCGGTAGTCGGGCGATCCATCAGTACACAGGCCCGACGGTGATGGGCGCTCATCGCTTTGATATTATTGAAATCAAGAAAGCTTTTGACGATCTCCACTTCGCCCAGCAGATTGTTTTTTTCAGCCTCTGACAGTGTAGTATTGGTATTTAAGCTCTGTAAAAGGCCATCGAGCGTGGCAGTGCACTCGGCGCGCATATTGAAAGTAAACAGGCGCCGCGCATATACCAGCATGGCCACCGGATATGCATTGCACACGGCGCGGGGGCATTCTCTGAACCAAGCCAGCATCTCGTTTTTGTGTTCTGCCGAAAGGTCAGCGCCTTGGCCACACTCCACTGCACGCATCAGCCCGTGAAAATCCCGTGCTTTGTAGAACAGCCGCGCTGCTGAAGCAGCATATCCGTGCTCCAGTTGCCACATACCCGCGCGGGACAGATATTTCGCCTGTTGCTCCTCCGGCAGGCGAGCAAAGGCTTGTTGTACGCTTTCCTGCATCAGATGATGCAGTTTGTAGGTACCGTCCTGCGAGATATAGGTAATGAAACCATTACTCCGCGCGAGCCGCCTCAGCAGTATTTCTGCGTCCGCGCGGCCGCTGATCCATTCAGCCTGTGAAGCACTAAACACCAACATCATTGACATTACCGTCAACAGCTCTTTTTCATCGGGCGGCAATGGCTCGAACAAAATCGTCCCCATCATGGTGTGGATATCCCCAAAGTCCGAGAATTTCCCCGTATCCGCATAGGAAACAAGATTTAGGTACAGTGCCGCCGCCCAGCCCTCACTAATATATATGAGATGAGAGATGTCCTCTGAAGAGATTGGATACCCGCATTGCGCAAAGTAATTACCGATATCCTGCGCATCAAACCGCAAATCACCCTCCTCGATCTCATTGACGCGCCCTGAGAGCAGCAATCTGTCTCTGATGCTCAAAACCGCGATACGGGATATGAGCACCACATGAATATGCTTCGGCAGATTACGGCTAATGAACAGCACAAAGCCGGTCATCATTTCGCCCTCCACAAGGTGGTAATCATCGACAAAAAGGTAGGTTTCCCTTGCGGGCGCAAGCTCGTGTATCTTGCGCAGGAATTCTCGCTGTGTCGTAGTGTCCAGTGGCGGCCCCATTTTCAACAGAGTTTCAGAAAATGAAGCTCCCGCTTCCCTGCCGATCAATTCGGCAAAATCACGCCAAAATTCATTCAGCCCTCCGCCCAACACATTCAGTCTCAGCACCATGCATTCTTTTGAAAGACCTTCGCGAAACCATCGCACAGCCGTTGTTTTCCCATATCCTGCAGGTGCTACTACTGTGGTCAGCGGATACATCGGTATTCTGTCCAGCTTTTTCTGCAGTCTGGCGGAAATATAGATATTGTCGAGTGATAACTGCATGGTTCTCTCCTCTTGCGACCGAACATTTCTATCGGTTATTCCATCTTACTGTCATCTTGATTTGTTACTGACAAAGCCTTATTGACGTACATTAGATTTTTACCTTTATTTTATCACAAAAAAAGAAACGTTGTATAGACACACTTTTTCTCTTCCTGCCTCCCGTCCTGTCCATATTTCTTCAAAAGCAACAACATTTGTATGTTGCGCCAGAGTCGTGACTTTCACCTAATCCTAAGACAAGAACCGCACCCACGATAATCTTCGCGCCGCCAATACCCACACACTTTAATCGCTTGCTCTCTAACGGGTTCGGCACTGTATACACGATTCCCACGCCGAATCCGATCAAGCAGCCAAACATTGTGCCCAGCACCGCGAGATATAGGGCTGTCCATGCGCCCGAAAGGAACATCGAGAACTTTGGATTCTCCTGCAGTTCCATAGCTGACACGGAACTGTCCCTAAATCGCTGCCGCTGCGCGTTGGCCTGCCTGTTTCACCTTGAACAGCCGTGCCCGGCCCGGTATGCCGCAAGACTTCAAGGAGGGAGAGATGGCAAGGCAGATTGTCTTTTCCGTGCAGCCAGCGTCCGCTACCACAAGGTTTGTCGTCATGGGGTCAAGTCCATGTTCCAGGCATTCCACAGATGCGTAAAACGACTTTAAGTCAATGGAAAGATACATCCGTTTATCCAATCTGCTTCCTCCCTTCTGTATAGTTTTTTTATTGTACATGACCCTTCCCAGCAAAACAAAAGGCCCAATGCTGTTTCGAAAAAAGCAGCGGGCCATCTGATCTGAACTGCGGGCGGTTAAATATTTTTGGATATAAAAAAGTACCGTTCATTTTTACATGAACGGTGGCTGTGTGGTGCACCATATTCAGCTAAGGACGAACTTTTTACCTCTTGCAGAGATACCAGTTTATCCCCGTCTCTGTAATTGAAATTGACAACGAATCGGTCATCAAAAATATATACCGAGTTTACAAAACAATCTATGATGTTTCGCTGATATGCCGAGACACTCGGGTCGCCCTGCCGGAACCGCTCAAACCGGAACAGAATCTGCTCCCTTGTAAGAAGCGGCTTTGCGATCTGCTCCTGCAGGATGTTTGTCTCCAGCGCCTTACGCTGCTCCTCTAAATCGTCCAACCGCTGTTTGGTAGCTGGTATAATGATTCCCTGTTCGATTGCAGATACGATATTTTCGATTGGTTTATTAACATCTTTCAGCGCGGCCGGCAGTACCGGCAAACGTGTATTTTCTCTGCTTTGATAAGCTAAAAGCTTTTGCGTCAAACGTTCAATCGTGTCCTTATTGAGAGCCTTTTCTATCGCAGCCTTTACTACAAAACGTTCCAAAGGTTCCTTTCGCACTGATTTTAAATCGCATCCCGCGCGGCCATTGCGTTTACGGTTCCCACATTTATAATAATCGTGCCATGTGCCTATATGACTTTTCCGCTTTCACCTGCCATTATAGAGCCACAGTTTCTGCAAAACAGTTTTGTTGTCAGCATATAATTGACATTCGTTCTCGTATGCGCCGGAGCTTTTTGGTTCTGTTCACAGCGTTTTTGTACTCGGTCAAAAACCTCCGGTGTAATGATAGCCGGAATCGCATCCGGAATCACTGTGTCCTTATATACCTATTTTAAAGTTATAATCAGGAGGTGCCTGCGATAAAATATTGAGCTAAAATAGTGCCGTCACTGAACGAAGTTTTACAATTTCGTGCGGCAACGGCACTTGAATGGCAACTGATTTGTTACTTGAAAGAAAACTTTTCTTCAGCGAAGGATATTCCTTTTTGATACTGTAAATCAAATATGTTAGGGTAAAAGGAGCATACGGTCAAAATCGGATCGGGAAGCCCCTTTCCTGTAACGGTCACGCCGAGCGTTGCCTCTGGCAAAGCTTCTGGCGTTTGGCTGTTTTTTATATTGAGCCATGCCTCACTTGTTTGCTCCCAAACATCCGAATTTTCAAAACCGTAATCAATAACCGCATAAATTGCCGAATATCCTTTGTACTCACAAAGCTTCAACACTATATTCGCTTCTATTTTTTCTTTTCCTCTACAGACGAACACTTCCTTTTGGGCTGCATACCTCCATAGTTTAGCTTCTTCGTAGAAGTCTTCTTCCATAAGTGCAGCATCTTCAGGAGAACAAATTGTTTCAATTGCTTGGTATGCGTCAATTCCAGGCGTTTCTGAAAGCTGCTCATATTGGTATTCTTCACCCGGTACATTTTTGAACGCCGTACATCCTACTAAAAATATCAATAAAAAATATTCCAAGCAAAAGATAATGTTTTTATTAATCATCCTTTATTCCTTAAGCGTACAGCTTATATGTCCAAATCAGGCTCATTGTATCACTGGAGTAAGTGTCTGTATATGCAGTTGAGCCGGTCAAATTAAACCCGTTAATATTTACTGAGCCGCCTCCGGAATGCGTTCTGGATTCAGTAAAATGTCCACTTCCAACAAAATCTACAGAAAGAGAAGGGAATGAAGCGTTGTAGTTATTGTACAACTGCACCCAAGAAGCGGTGGATGTTCCGGTCTGTATCCTTGTGGCACTTCCTACTACGCCTTGAATTTGAAAATAGGAGCCTTTTCCTCTAAGCCACAATGTTGCTTCGGACGTTGCACTATAAGTACTATTTTTTGAATAAGTAAAGGTTTTTGAAACCACCTGATAATGATCGACCAGATCAGCATAAGGTGCTATACCATCATTTTGGGAATTTTTACGAATTCCTTCAAAAAGCTGTACGGCTTCTTCCTCACTAATTCCATTCAATTCTGCAGTTTTTTTGATAAACTCTTCGTAGGTAAGATCAATCACGGTGGTGTCACCTTCACTCCATTGCGGAGGTTCCGCCGCAAATGCGGGCACGGCTATTGCGGCTACCATAATAATACAAAGTGCAAATGTGAACAGCTTTTTCTTCATAATTCTTCAACTCCTTCTTCATGGTTTGACACTTTTCTATTGTACAGACATTTCGCGCGCTGATGTCTGACTTCCCCAAGCTGTTTCATTTTAAGTTGTTCAAAACAGAGATTGCATGCGATTTACCATCCTACTACTTCTCCAGAAACCCATCCGCAATCAATGGTTACAGGATATGTATATCCACAATCTGCGCAGCGATAATATTCAATGATATATTTATATGTTCTGTTCAATGCTCCAGAATAGACATATTGTGTCTCAGTTCTTTCTAGGTAACGGTACGCATGATTGCAAAGTGTTCTCGTCTGCGTTCCCACTGTAGTATCCTGTAGGATGACGGGACTGGCCGCAATGGCACTCCCCATTACGCCCAAACACAGCACAAATACGCCCATCAGAGATAATAGGCGAGCAGCTAACCGTTTCATGACAACACTTCCTTCATTTTTTAACAAAGATAACCTTCGCTCAACTATAATAACCAGCAATATGGCAAAAGGGGACAAAAATTCCAAAAATTTTTTTATTTCCATAATGAATCAGCAATTTGCAGAAGAACTTTCACTTCGAAAGAACTATCCATCATCACGGCTATTCCATTTTCTTCAAAGATTACTTTGTTCATCCTCTTGGAATCAACATTCCCTTTGTCAAAGTCAAGGTAATAATATGTGCGAATGCTTGTCGTTGTTTCGTCCATTTCCAAGGGGAAATCCTCTTTTGGGAGATACAATTGGATATCCTGTGCAGGGAATATTGCGATATCCAAAGAATTTACAGTCACCCCATATTGGGATTGACGATATGAGTATGTGTCATAGAGCGGCCCTTCACTCGAATTGAATTTTGTACGGACGGTGTCTTCTGGTAGCCAATTCGGCGTAAATTCCGGCAGCGTTGTAATTGGCTCTGTTTGTGTTTGACTTTCGAAGCGAAGTATCCAATCAGATTCTTCTTCGATTTGAAGCAGTGAAAATAGTTGAGCACGCATCGATGGAACAGCATAAACAACAGCTAAAGACAATATTGCTGCACATACGCATACCGCAAAAGCACGTAGTATGTGCCGATTTTTATGTGGTAGTTTAATTTTTTCTAAACGTTCTTCCCTCAATTGAGCCGCAGCATCACAAAGTAGATTTTCAAAAACAACATCGTTCATATTGTGTCATACCCTTTCTCTTCAAGCGCAGATTTTAGGCGCGCCCGAATGCGCTGCAGCCGTTTTTTTACGACTTGTGCATCCATGTTCAGCGCCTGTGCAATCTGCACGACTGTAAATTTGTTGTCGTATTTTAACATCAAAATATCTTGATCCTCAGCGCCTAATCGCCGTATTTCCATCAGCAACGCTGTTTGCGCATCACGCCGTTCCACAGCGACAACGGGCGTTTCATGCAGATCATCAAAATTTTCCAACTCTGTCGGCACGTCTGCCGGCACTTCACGTTTCATTCGCGAACATTCTGTAAGGGCAATGCGTTTGGTAATGATCGCAACAAAGTTTCTTGTTTGGGGGCTGTCAATTGCGGACACTTGCGAAAAATGCTCCAGAACACGCACGCAGGATGTATGCACTACATCTTCCGTTGTGACTCGATTATGTAGCACCTCAAATGCGACATGATACATCAACTTATAATAGCGCTTATATAAGTCTGTGAAACGTTGTTGAGCCGTTTTATCGAATTTCAAACGAGTGCCACCGCCTTTCCCTTACACCCATTATAACCAGCGACTACCCCATTTGGGGACAGGTTAATTCAAATATTTTTATTTTCAGTCAGAATTCATATAGAACGACCGGGAAATCTCTCTCCCGGCCGTTTTTCTGTTTACTCTATGCAGTATGATGTTTTAATCATTGTTTCTTTTTTCCATTCCTGAAACGCCCGTTGTCCTTCTTCCGTTTCGTAAAACACCTGAAGTTTCGGAAGTAAGAACCTTGCAAACGGCTTCAAATCCTCCACCGGCACACCCTGCCGTGCCGTATTTTCTTTTCGCCTGTTACTTTCCCGTTCCGCCATGTACCTGTTTTCCTTTAACCTGTCCGGTCTTCTTTCCGCCGGGCTGTCCCCGGCGCCTGCTCATTCCATCTGCTCACAACTGCATCTCCCCAGCTCCGCTGCTGCGTCTGGTTCTGCCGCGTCACCGATTACTCACGGCGGCGCTTCCGCAGAACTTCTGAAAGAATCGTTGACACGCCGCAGCATGATTCTTACCGCCGCCCAGTAAGAGCGCGTATCCATCCAAGACTGGATGCAGACGGTCCTCCGTATCTTCCACCTGAAAGCGGATAAGATGCGGCAGCTCTACCAGCAGCTGCGGAACAAATACCAGATGCACTGCGCCTACGCACAGGGAAACGCCAAAATGCGCGAGGCCTACAACAAATGGCGTGACCCGCGCAGAAGACAATGGTCAAATACCAGGTAGGGGAGATATCTTTCGAACAGTTTGCGGAATGCGTTCAAATTCCATAGAGAGCAAACAGGCCGCGCGGGAGATGTCTCTCCTGTGCGGCCTGTTTGCTCTACTTTAAAATTATGCCCAGACAAAAAATAAACCCGAACTCGCTCTCATACAAGAGCAAGTTCGAGTTTGCTGATAATGGTGCACTTTCAGGGACTCGAACCCTGGGCCCGCTGATTAAGAGTCAGCTGCTCT
>QFCE01002566.1_pt1 | contig 45948 bp, 40 predicted proteins | sample 5346091 | NCBI WGS metagenome assembly QFCE01 (sample SAMN09062252, study PRJNA434731) | Human gut metagenome, whole genome shotgun sequencing project. | isolation source: stool timepoint A chromium assembly | host: Homo sapiens | collected 2015 | reverse complement strand
CAATCCCGTGCGCTTATGCGGTATTAGCAGTCATTTCTGGCTGTTATCCCCCAGTGTGAGGCAGGTTACCCACGCGTTACTCACCCGTCCGCCACTAGGAACAAGCTATTTCCACCGAAGCTTCCATAAAATGTTCCCCGTTCGACTTGCATGTGTTAAGCACGCCGCCAGCGTTCATCCTGAGCCAGGATCAAACTCTCTGTAAAAGTTTTTTCCACTCAAGATAACTACTAGCTATCTCTCGTTTTACTGTTGTTGGTTCATCGAACCGTTCTTTGAATGTATAAAAGAATTTTCGAGAATCGTATGTGTCTCACTGTTTAGTTATCAAGGTTCTTTGTTTTCTGTCTCTCAGACAGCTCGTTTACTTTATCACATCTCTTTTCATCTGTCAAGAACTTTTTTCAAGTTTTTTTGATGTTTTTCGAGGTGTTGTCAGGTAATTGACTCTCTCGCTGACAGCTTGTTTACTTTACCACACTCAGAAAGGATTGTTAACAAGTTTTTTGACTTTTTTCAAAGTTTTTCAAGTTGTTTCTTCAAAAGAATCATTTCTTTGTGACAGCCAGATTAATTTACCACTTTCTTCCGCCTCTGTCAACTGTTTTTTTATAAATTTATCAATCCTAAATTTTTAACACTATTTTTTTGTTCAATTGCAATATGCCTTTTACCATCTAAAATAAAACTGCTAACTATAAATGAGCAAATATCGAATTTTGCCAATAAAATTCGGAATATACGGGCATAAAAGAAAGATGAAACTCTATCTGCACATCCCATAAAGACAAATCAACGAGGAATTTATACACTTTTTCAAACCTGCTTATTTATAGCTAAAGATAAAATTTTAAATTCTATTGCTCATAAGGCTTTATAAAATCAAAGCACAATATCTCCAATTGCCAACCTGCTCTTTTTTTTGTATAATAGAAGAAATTTTGTAAACCACAAGGAGGAACAATTAATGAAAGGAACCTTATACGGTGTGGGCGTAGGCCCGGGAGATCCGGAGCTGATGACTCTGAAGGCAGTGCGCCTGATCCGCGAAAATAAAATCATAGCTGTACCGGGAGCGGAGCCGAAAGATACGGTTGCCTACAAGATTGCAGTGCAGGCAGTACCGGAACTGGCAGAAAAGGAACTTCTTCCCATTTATATGCCCATGACTCATGATCCTGAGGAACTGGAAAGCAATCATGCCAAAGGCGCCAAGACACTGGAAGCAGTTCTTGATAAGGGAGAAAATATTATTTTTCTGACGCTGGGAGATCCCTGTGTTTACTCTACTTTTACTTACCTTCAGCGCCTCGTGGAAGCTGATGGCTATAAAACAGCTCTTGTCAGCGGCATTACTTCTTTCTGCGCTGCTGCTGCCAGACTGAATATCCCTCTTTCTGAATGGAATCAGCAGCTTCATGTAATTCCTGCTGTGCACCGTCTGGATACTTCGTTAAACGAACACGGCAATTACATACTGATGAAATCAGGCAAGAAAATGAATCAGGTAAAGGAAATTCTCGCACAGAGTAATCGTGATGTACTTATGGTAGAAAACTGCGGCATGGAAAACGAGCATGTATACAGAAGTGTTGAAGAAATTCCCGACAGCGCAGGATATTACTCTCTGATCATTGCAAAAGAGAAAAAAGACTCTTAATTTTTATTACAGAAATTTTATCCCCGCTTTATTGATTAAAATCAAAATTTCTATAGCAAAAGCAGGAATATCCCCGGTTTACTGTTAGTTTTACGCTGATAAGGAAGTATTCACAATAACTTATCACTAACGCTGACAGACAGGGTGCAAACAGAAACAGAGAGTTAATCACTTTCAATAGTGGTCAGCTCTCTGTTTCTGTTTGCACTTTGTTACGCGACAGAACGTCATTTTTGAGGGTAGAAGTATAAAATATCATCTAAGCGTTTTTCACCCTCTACTGCGTAACATGTATACCTGTATAGGTTATTATCCCAAATGTATGCCGACAAAACAATAAATAAACAACAGCATGGCAGCAATAGTCAATATCGTAAACATAACGCCTTTTAATGCCGATTTTACCATACCCTTTTTCCAACGCTTTGAAAGCTGTCTAATCTCATGTGCTTCGGCTATATTTTGTTCTTTTTGAGGAACGACAAATGTACTCATAGATGATAATTCCGCTTGGCAATTCTCACATTGTAAAAGATGCTCTTCAACAGCTTTTTTACTATCTTCGCTACATACGCCGTCGTGATACAGCGGTAGCAAATCTTTGATAATCTCACATGAAATCTTCATTTTATTTCCTCCTGTAATTCTTTTTTTGCTCTGTAAAAAACCAACCTTGCCCAACTGTCCGTCTTTCCAAAAAGTTCTCCTATTTGAGAGAACGGCAAATCACCGAAAACTCTCAAGGTAAAAACTTCTTTGTATGGTTCCTGTAAATTATGTAACAAATGATGTAATCGTTTTGCTGTATCACTATCAAGATATGATTTTTCTAAATCAAAAGAAGTGTCCGGGTATTCGGTATCCACCTCTGGAAAATACCTTTTTTCCTTTTGACAATAAGAAAAGTAAGTATTTTTCGCAATTTGACAGAGCCACACATATAATTTGCAGTTTCCCTTAAATTTGTCTATGTGTCGTAGTGCCTTAAAAAATGTTTCTTGTGTAATTTCTTCTGCAATGATTTCATTTTGAGATAACGATAAAATATATCTGTAAACATCAGAAAAATATTCCGCATATACTTTTTCAAAATCGGGTGCCTGCACTTTCTCACCTCCTGTTCATCTATAAGACTACGTCATATCTAATCCGTTTCAAAACATTTTATTTTTTCTCGCGTCAATAGTTTCCTCTGCCTCTTTCGGTATTAGCCACACTCGACTAACGTTCAACGCTCCATCAATACGCCCTTCCTTACAGAGTTTTTGTACTCATCGTACTAATAGTCCCCATTATTTTGCGATTTCCCGCACCGCCATATATTCAAACATATTAGCCCCCCCAAAAAAGATTTGTAGCATATGTTATAGACAGTTAAACGGGCAATAGCAAATAATAAATCACGAATGCTACCGCCTTTTTACGCTTAACCTGTTTCATCTGCTCTACCAGCCGAAAAAACAATTCCTCCGCCTGCTTATCAATCTCGGCAAGATAAGTATTCAGTCTGCCGCTTGTGAGCAGATTAAGATTTCTGATTTCTCAAAAAGGCTTTTGCGGACAGCTTTCCCTCTGGCGTTATCGGCACAAAGGAAAGGTGCATATGGGGCGTTTTCTCATCCATATGTACCACAGTGGAAAGGATCTTTTGTTTTCCTACACGCTCAGAGATAAAGTTAAGCGCCCTCGTAAAATACTCTTTCTGTTCAGCTTTTGATAGACTGTTCATAAACTCTGGCGATGTGGTAATGAGCGTTTCCACCACTCCCACCAATTCCCAATAATTGAGCAATCGCCATATACATAACAAACACAGCATTTATAAGAGATACCGCAGCAACCTGTTAAGGGGCATGGGGCTGTCCAATAAAAAAAATGTATCTGCCATGTTGTAAATAACTAAAACCAGTGAAGAAATGACAGTTGGAATAGCCATTTGAAAAACTAATTTGGAAATCGGGGCATTTTGAAATAAATCTTCTCTACTATTAATAAATATTTTACTTCTCCTTTTATCGTAGCATTTCATTTAAGTTTGCAAGCAAATTATTTTGGTAAAAATATATTTATCACATATTTGCAAGGATATGTAGATAAATCGTTTTAAAGGTCTTTACTTCTTCTGTAAGGCAGGCAGTAAGCTGATTTTCAATTTCTTCTCTTATGTGATAACACATTTTTTGAAATTTCCGACCATATTGATTTATGCGTTGCCGGAAACGGACCTATGCGGATAGCGAAAACTCTGAAAGCTGACAACATGCGCCCATTATGCAAAGCAGAAAGAACTTACAGAAAAGGTAAAGGAAGAACAACAGAAAGAAGCTAATAAACAGAAAAAGACGGCATAGCCCTTGAACGGAGCTATACCGCCAAATTGAAAACTATACTTCCTTGTAACCGGAAGCTCTTGGGAAATTCCTGCTTTCATTTTGTCAGCGCCTTACTCCGCCGCCCTTTGTCCTGTTATAGGATTTCTCTGCGCGGAAGATTCTGATCAGACGCTTTTCTTTTTTATTCAGCCTTTTTTCCGAACAGGGCAGTATTCTTACGTAAGCCTGCCTTCCATACTTGATATCAGCGTATACATCTCCGTTTCCTTTTCCGTTAAAATGCGAATGAACTCTGTGATACACATGGATGGACTGTCCTACATAAACATCCTTATATCTTCGAAATCCCCGTCCTCTGGGCTGATTGTCATAAATAAGAATCACGTAGCAGCCGGGACCGTCCTGATACTTATAACCGGAAGTGCCTCTCCCGCCTCTCCAGGAGCTGATCCAGTTTTTTTCAAAATCCTTCCAGAACAGCATTCCTTTGGAAATAATCCTGTTCCTTTTTCTCCTGTTCATAAAAAAGTTTGCCACAGGCCGTATGATCGTAATAAAGACAAACACTGCCAGAAGTCCCAGAATCAGATACAGGACCGCTCTTCCAGGCTCCGGAACTTTCATGCCGATTTTTTCTGAAATATTTTTTAATATTCCTATGCTGTATTCTGATAAATCCATATCATCCCTTATCCTCTGAAGTATATTTTATGCATCTCCCCATACACTTCTGTTTTTACAACAGCTCCCTCAGATGTTTCTCGAAGCACACACCTTCATTGCGGTCTGTTCCCTCAAGAACGGTATCATGGATTGCTCCGGAAATAAATCGTACTGCCTTTTTTACGGTTTCTGCAGTATCCATTCCCTTCACCATGCCCGCGCTTAAAACAGAGGCAAAAAGATCTCCGGTTCCTGAATAGCTTCCGCCTTCTTTTTTTGCCGTAACCCATTCCCAATTACTTTCATTTACGATCAGATTTGCCATTTCCGCCTCTTTGTCTGCACTCTTTGTATAAAGATCGATTCCCGTGATCACTGCTTCTGTATGAAAGTTCTCTGCGATCTTCTGTCCGGTTTTCCGGATTTCAGCCATAAACGCCTCTGTTTCCAGGCCGGATAAATACTTCCACCGGCAATGCATTTCTTCTTTTCCATAAAGAAGAAGCAGCGCTTCCGTAAGATTTGGGGTGATCATACTTGCCTTTTCTGCAAGCTGACGCATTTTTTCACAAAGGGCTTCTGTATAAATGGGGTATTCCATCCCATTGTCTCCGAGAATGGGATCTGTCAGTATTCTGGTATCTGCATCTGCAAATCTTTCTATAAATTCCAGAGCCATTTCCGCCTGATCATCCCCTGCCAGAAATCCGGTATAAATTCCGTCCGGACGAAAATCCATTTTTTCCCATTGATCCATAATCTCTTCCATATGCTCTGTATAATCATCGTAATAATAGGACGGAAATCCCGTCTGCGCACTTAAAACAGCAGTGGGAAGCGGGCAGGCCTGTACCCCCATCACCGAGATCACGGGAATTGCCGCTGTCAGAGAGCATTTTCCCAGACCGGATAAATCATTTAAAACTGCAATTTTTTTCAAAGCTTTTCTCCTTAACTTGCATTTTCCTTTGCTGTGCTATAGAATATCATCAACATGTATCTCAAAAAACAACCAGTTTTTGTTATTTTTAGGGGGACAGTTTATGATAAATCAGCAGTCTGCAGCAAAAGAAAAGAAAAAAAATCAGATTTTTCATTTTTCACAAAATACTGACGGCCCCGAGCTTCTTTATCTCCAGGTTTACCACCATTACAGAAACCTGATCACAGCCCGGAAGCTTCTTCCCGGAAGCCGGATGCCTTCTCTGCGTAAATGTTCTCAGGAGCTTCAGCTAAGCCGCACAACAGTGGAAAACGCTTATCTTCAGCTTGCCGCAGAGGGCTATATTATTTCCAAAGCCCAGAGCGGCTACTACGTCACTGATATTGCCACGAAAGAGCCTTTGCCCCGCCAGACGGAAAAGCCTTCTCTCCCTCCCTGCAGGTATGATCTTTCTTCTTCCGGCGTGGACCGGGAAAGCTTTCGCTTTGACCTCTGGCAGCGATATCTGAAAAGCGCTCTCCGGCAAAACCAGAGGCTTCTCACTTACGGAGAGCCTCAGGGGGAAGCAGATTTTCGTCAGGCTCTTTCCGACTATGTTTACCAGAAGCGGAATATTGCCTGTTCACCTGATGATATTGTAGTTGGCGCGGGAGTCCAGAGCCTTCTGCAGATTCTCTGCCCTCTGATCCGGGACAAAAAAACCGTTTCCTTTCCCACTCCCTCTTTTATTCAGGGCAGCACCGTATTCTCTGATTTTGGTTTCCAGGTCCGATACCGCAACAAGGACAGCGGAGTTATTTATGTTTCTCCTGCCCACATGACAAAATGGGGCGAGATCATGCCTGTTTCCAGGAGACTGGAGCTGATCCGCTATGCCGCAGAGCATAAAAGCCTGATCATTGAGGATGATTTTGAAAATGAATTTGTGTATCTCCAAAAACCCACGCCTTCTCTGTTCAGCCTTTCGGGAGGACATGACGTTGTTTATATCGGTTCTTTTTCCAGGCTTCTTCTGCCCTCTATCCGGGTAAGCTTTATGATACTTCCTCCGGGACTTTCTGAGGCCTACCGGAAAAAATCCGAATATTATAATCAGACTGCTTCCAAAGCAGAACAGATCGCCCTGTGCCAGTTTATCCGGGACGGTCATCTTTCCGCTCAGACACGGCGGCTGAAACGGCTGTATTCTGCCAAGCTGAAGGAGCTTCTTTCCACGGTCAGAGAAACCTTTGGCACAGACTGCAGTATTCAGATCGGAGCCGCCGGAACCAGCCTTGCCCTTACGCTTCCCTGTCAGGCAGACGGCGCATCTGTAAAAAAAGCAGCACGACTTCTGGGACTGCGCCTTACTGTTCTGAAAGAAGACCCGTCTGCCATCACTCTGCTGCTTTCCTGCTCCTCTATGCCCACAGGAGACTTCCGTCCTGCCTGCGGACTTCTGAAGCAGGTAATTGATAGTTTTTAATCTCTCCGGTTGTCGATCATGTAAAGCAGGGCATTGCAGATACAGGCTGCAATATTGCTTCCTCCTTTACGTCCCCGGGCCACAATATAAGGCGCTCCCGACTCCATGATCAGCTCTTTTGACTGCACCACATTCACAAAGCCTACAGGAACGCCAATGATCAGCTCCGGATCCAGCTTTCCTTCCTGGATCAGTTCATAAAGACGCACCAGAGCTGTGGGCGCATTTCCAATGGCAAAAATAAGTTTTTTATTCAGGGCCGCTGCCTTATCCATACTGGCAGTGGCTCTTGTCGTTCCATTCTTTTTTGCAGCCTCAGCCACATCCTCATCCGACATATAGCAGTAAACCTCGCCGCCGTACCGTGCAAGAGCGCGTTTGTTGATCCCTGATTTTGCCATCTGAGTATCTGTTACAATACAGGCGCCGTCTTTTATGGCTGCCATTGCCTTTTCGACCACCTCAGGAGAAAAGCAGAGATTGTCCGCATAATCAAAATCCGCACTGGTATGAATACATCTTTTTACCACAAGCTCAGTTCCCGGAGCCAGCTTTTTATCTCCCAGCTCCTCTGTAATGATCTCAAAGCTTCGTTTCTCAATATCCATGGGCTTTACATTTTCAAGCTGAACCTTCATGCTTCTGTTCCTCCTGTTCCTTCTTCCAGAATCTCATAAATTTTTTTCATATCCAGATGTTTCCGAAGCTCTGCCGCCAGAATATCATACTGAGTTTCTTTAAAAGCAGCAAAGTCCACGCCCTCCATCTGAGATACATCAATGCCTTTTTTCTTTCCGGCTGCGCGGATCAGGGCAAGAGCGGACTCCTCTTTATCAAAAATCCCATGCACATAGGTTCCGCACACATTTTCAAAAACAGTTCCTTCTGTTTTTTCCTGTCCGGTGACTCCGTCCTTTGTCCAGGTACTTGCCCTGGCTCCGGACTTCCATGTGCTCTCTCCCATATGGATCTCATAGCCGGTAAACTCCACGCCGGTAAGAGGCTGATAATCCCCTTTTATGTCCAGATATTTTCCTGTTACCTGGGTTCTTGTTTTCTTTTCTGCAAATACAGTGTCCATTGGCAGAAGTCCCATTCCCCTCATGGTTCCTCCCACTTCTACTCCATAAGGATCACTTAAAGATTCTCCAAGCATCTGATAGCCGCCGCAGATACCAAAAACAAGGGTGCCCTTTGCCGCAGCCTTCAGGATAAGAGCCTCCATTCCGCTTTCCCGAAGCCACTGAAGATCCTCCATGGTATTTTTTGTTCCCGGAAGTATGATCACATCCGGATTTTTCAGCTCAGAAGCATGCTTTACATAGCGAAGAGACACGCCGGGAATGCTTTCCAGCGGATTAAAATCTGTAAAATTGGAAATTCTCGGTACCCGGATCACTGCAATATCAATCTGTCCGATTTCCTGATTTCTGTCAAACCTGTCTGTAAGGCTGTCCTCGTCCTCCACCTGGATATCAAGATAAGGAGCAACGCCTACCACCGGAATCCCACATTTTTCTTCCAGCATTTCCACGCCCGGATCAAGAATGGTTTTATCGCCGCGGAATTTATTGATGATCAGACCTTTTACCATTTCCCGTTCGTCCGGTTCCAGAAGCTCTACCGTTCCGTAAAGCTGGGCAAACACACCGCCTCTGTCAATATCGCCCACAAGAAGAACCGGCGCCTTTGCCATTTTTGCCATGCCCATGTTTACAATGTCTTCTGTTTTCAGATTGATCTCCGCCGGACTGCCTGCGCCCTCGATCACAATAATGTCATTTTCCGCAGCAAGGGCTTCAAATGCCTTCATCACATCCGGCACCAGTTTTTTCTTATATTTAAAATAATCTCTGGCACTCATGGTTCCAAGCACCTCGCCATTGACGATCACCTGGGAGCCCACATCATTGGTAGGTTTCAGAAGAATGGGATTCATGAGAACAGAAGGGGCGATTCCTGCTGCCTCTGCCTGCATCACCTGAGCTCTTCCCATTTCAAGCCCTTCCTCTGTAATAAAAGAATTCAGTGCCATATTCTGTGATTTAAAGGGGGCTACCCGGTAGCCGTCCTGCTTAAAAATACGGCACAGCCCTGCGGCAAGAAGACTTTTTCCTGCGTTGGACATTGTACCCTGTACCATAATTGCTTTTGCCATATTATTCTCCCTCCAGACCTTTTTTCAGAGCTTCCAGAAGCCTTTCATTTTCCTGATGCGTACGAACCGCAACCCGGTAAAAGCCCTCTGTCAGCCCCGGATAATTGCTGCAGTCCCGGATGATCACTCCGTTTCGGATTCCTTTTTCAAACAATCCGGGCTCTCCCCTGAAAAAAATATAATTTGCCTCAGAAGGATACACGGTAAATCCCAGCTCCTCCAGACCTTTTTTCAGGCAGGGAGCCTCCTCAAATATTGTTTTTCTTCCTTTTTCTACATAGGCATTTTCTTTCAGGGCAGCAACCCCTGCCATTTCTGCCATAACCGAAATATTCCAGGGCTGAGTCACCTGGGACATCTTTTCCAGAAGCTCTTCGTTTTCGCTGAGGCCGTAGCCCAGCCGGATCCCTGCCATGGCATAGCGCTTTGTAAACGCTTTCAGAATAAAAAGATTATGATATCTGGAAAGCTGCGCTTTCAGAGAATATTTTCCCGGCTCTTTTACAAAGTCAAGAAAACACTCATCCACCACTAAAAGGATTCCCAGCTCTCTGCAGCGCCTCAGCACATGAAAAAGAAATTCCCTGTCTGTAAGGATTCCCGTGGGATTATTTGGATTGCAGAGAAAAACCATGTCCAGATCTCCGTGAAGCCACTCAATAAAACTTTCCTGCATACAAAAGCCGTCTTCCTCTCTGAGAAGCACATGCTCCACCTGACATCCCACACTTGTGAGAGCCTGTTCGTATTCAGCAAATGTAGGCACAGGAATCAGGGCCTTTTTGGGGCGTACAGCCTGACAGAGAGAAAATATAAGCTCTGCGGCTCCGTTTCCGCAGATAATATGCCGGGGATCCATATCCTCGTACTTTCCCAGCGCTTCTCTTAAAGGCGCATAGCCTACCTGGGGATAGTCTCCTGTTCTGTCCAGGCTGTCTCTGACTGCCTGTTTTACACTTTCCGGGGTGCCAAGAGGATTGCAGTTGGCTGAAAAATCCATGCAGTTCCGATAAGTATATATGTTTCCTCCATGTACGTGTTTCATGTTTCTGTCTCCTGTATGTCAATTCATCCCTGTTTCCATCTGTCTGCTGCAGACTCCGCTCCGGGATCCTGTTCTTTACAGTTCCCGAAGTCCCATATGGCTACAGCAGAATCTGCAATGCCAGACGCAGACCGGCACAGATCACAAGACTTAATACTGCAGTGGCGTACATCAGCCTGTTTGCCCTTCTGATATCCTCTGGTTCTACCGGACGCAGACTGTCTCCGATGGTGGGCTTTTCATATAATTTTCCAAAATAATATGCATTTCCTGCCAGCTGGACTTCAAGAGCTCCTGCCATTGCCGCCTCTGTCTGGGCAGAATTGGGGCTTGCATGGTTCCTTCTGTCCCTTTTGTAGATTTTTGCAGCATTTTTCCCGTTCATTCCGGAGAAAAAGGATGCTGCTACCATCAGCCATCCGGAAATTCTTGCAGGAAGATAATTGGCAAGATCATCAAGCTTTGCCGCACATCTTCCAAAATAAAGATATTTATCATTTTTGTAGCCAAGCATGGAATCCATGGTGTTGATGCCTTTATAAAGAAACATCACAGGGGCGCCGCCTGCGGCCATGTAGATCATAGGAGCGATCACGCCGTCAGAACAGTTTTCTGCCACGGTTTCCACAGCAGCCTTTGTAACCCCTTCTTCTGTAAGGGCTTTTGTATCACGTCCCACGATCATGGAAACCGCATATCTGGCTTCCTCTATAGTTCCGTTTAAAAGCCGGTCATGTACCTTCATGCTTTCATCCTTTAAGGATTTTGTGGCAAGGAGCTGATAACACCAGAAGGTTTCCACAGCGCATCCCAAAGCCGGAACATTCCGGTACAGAACAGATAAGATCACTGCCGGAATCCCAAAGGATAAAAGGCAGACCAGAACTACTTCCAGAAAGCCTCCCAGAAGCTCTCCTTTTTGGGTTTTTGGAAATATTTTTCTGATTCCCTTTTCAAGTACGGCAATCAGGTTTCCGATCAGGCACACCGGATGGTACAGCCATCTTGGATCGCCGATCAGAAGATCAAGTAAAAACCCTGCTGTCAGGGCAATAGTATGATAAAACAAAATTTCCTCTTCCTGACACAGCGCCTGTTTATTGGCTGTGTCTCTGTTTTTTATATTCCAGACATTTTTTCAGAAACGCCTCCGGCACCTTCTGGTTTCCATAATAATAAAGATGAGGAAAACCGGCCATCAGGGTGTCTGTTCCATGAATACAGTCCCACCCTCTGGTGCTTTCCGGCTTTTCTGCGCGGAAATCCTTTCCGCAGGTTTCTGAATCAAAATAATGAAATTCATGAGCAGGGATCCTGCCAAGGTCTTTTTCTCCCAGAACCGTCTTTTGCTGGCTCAGCATAATATACCCGAACCGGGAAAGCCTTGGTGTGCGGAATACTTTTCCCGGGATCACACCTGCCATTTTGCAGAATCGTCCTTCCATATCCTCCATTTCCTCATGAAGGTACATAAAGCCTCCGCACTCTGCCATACAGGGCATTCCTCCGTTTACGGCATCCCTGATCTCAGTTTTTATACACTGATTCTGTTCCAGCATTTTTCCGTTCAGCTCAGGATACCCCCCGTACAGAAGAAGTCCGTCCAGATTTTCAGGAAGCCTCTTATCATGTATGGGCGAAAACGGCACCAGCTCCGCTCCCATTTCTTTTAACAGGTTAAAATTGTCCTCATAAAAGAAACAAAAAGCCTCATCCTCTGCCACCCCGATCCTTACAGGCTGCTCAAGAGTATATTCTGCTGTAAGAGAAACCTCTTCCATCTCCGGCGCGCTTTCTGCAAGCTTCAGGATCCCGTCTATGTCCAGAGATTTTTCCAGCACTTCCGCAAGCTTCAGAAGTCTGCTCTTCAGCTGCGGAATCTCATTGGGAAGCACCAGCCCCAGATGCCGGCTTTCGATCACACAGTCCTCTGCCTTCGGCACATAGCCCAGAACAGAAATCCCAAGCTCCTGTTCCACCAGAGCTTTCATTCTGGGATAAAGCATAGGCGACATCTGATTAAAGATCACTGCCTTTATGCAGCTGTCCTTCCGGTATTCCAGAAAGCCCTTGATATAAGCTGCCAGAGAAACACTCATGCCTTTGCTGTTTACGATCAGGATCACGGGAGTACTGGTTGATCTTGCCAGGTCATAGGCGCTTGCCTTTGTGGTGGTTCCGCCTACGCCGTCATAATATCCCATAACTCCTTCCATCACAGAAATGTCACAGCCGGAAGCGTTTTTCTGAAAAATCCCTCTGGTGATTTTTTCTGATGTAAAAAAGGTATCCAGATTTCTTGATTTTGTTCCGATCACCCGGCTGTGAAACATGGGATCAATGTAATCCGGACCACATTTAAAGGAAGCTGTTTTCAGTCCCCGGTTTACAAAAGCCTGTAAAAGTCCGCAGGTGATCAGCGTTTTTCCGCTTCCGCTGGCTCCTGCTGCCAGAAGTATTCTCGGTATTTTCATGGATCGCGCCTCCTTTTATTTATGAGCCTGAATGGTGATCACATAAATCGGATTTTCTCCCATCATCATATGATAGCGTCCCACTGATTTTGACCGGGAAACTGCCAGCTGGACAACCTCTGTTTCCCAGGAAACAGAAGCATCCTCCCCTTCCAGTTCACGGATGCATTCCATTGCTTCGCCTACGGTTTCCAGAGTAATGCAGTTGATCACCATGCGAACCTGCGGATTTTTTTTCAGAAGAAGCCTTACAATTTCCTTCAGGTTTCCCGAAGAACCGCCGATAAACGCATGAGTAGGAGCAGGAAGCTCTTCCAGTGCCTCCGGCGCGGTTCCTGCAACGATCTCCATATGGTCAAGAGCAAACTTCTGTCTGTTTTCCTGAAGAAGCCCAAGAGCATCCTCTTTTTTCTCCACTGCATAAACGCTTCCCTCATAAGCTCTCAGCGCCATTTCCACGGAAACCGATCCTGTTCCTGCCCCTACGTCATAGCAGACAGAATCTTTTTTTAGCTTCAGCTTTCCGAGGGAAACCATACGGATCTCAGCTTTTGTCATAGGCGCCTTTCCTCTGATAAAAGCCTCATCCGGAAGTCCGTGAGTGGAAAGCAGAGGTTCCGCCTGATCATGATATGCGCACACTACACTCAGCGCATCCCCCTGATACTCTGTGAGCTCACAGGCTTTTTTTACAAAAATATTTTCGTTTTCATAGGACAGATTTTCTCCCACATAGAGAAGCACCTGTCCCATTCCGTAAGAGGTAAGCTTACGGGCAAGCTGCGCCGTTCCGTCAGCGGTTCCCAGAATGGCAAATACCTTTTTGTGATTTCGGATCAGGGACACAAGGTTGCAGGTTTTCCCATGAGCGCTGACAATCTTTGCATCCTCCCAGGAAAGATTGATCTTTGCCATAAAATACACCACTGAGGAGATCCCGCAGATTACCTCTGTATCCGGCCCCAGAAGGTCAAGAAGCTTTTTGGCTCCGCTGTAAAATCCCACATCGCCGGAAAGAGCAATGACAATCCTCTCGTATTCCGGATGTTCTGTAATATATCGTGCAATTTCATTGCTTCTGTACTCATAAAAAACATCCTGATGAGAAAGACGCACTGCATCTGCCATTCTTCTGGCCCCAATAATAAGATCTGCTTTTTCCACAGCCTCTTTTCCCTGAATGGTAAGGGTTTCCTGACTTCCCATGCCGATTCCCAGAAGGGTAACATGAGGCTGGTATGTAAAACCAAATTTTTCTGCCAGCATGCGTCTGCACTCTCCCGGAGAAATCCCCGTATCACCGGAAGGTCTTCCAATGATCACCGGAACTGCTCCGCAGGAAATGGCCGCCTGGATTTTTTCCGGGAAGCCCCCGGCTTTGCCGGAATCCTTTGTAACAAGATAACGGCAGTCATACTGTCTCAGCATTGCCCGGTTCATTTCCTCGGAAAAGGGTCCCTGCATGGCAATGAGATTTTTCCCCTCAAAGCCCAGCTCCCTGCAGGCTTCTATAACAGAAGGAAGGGACAGCACTCTTGCAAAAATCCGTTTCTGGTAGTCCGGAATTTCTGTAAATGCTTTCAGTTCCTTACTTCCTGTGGTAAGGAGAACGTTCCCCTCTGTTTCTTTCAGATACCGGACAGCAGCCTCTGTGCTTTCTACATAAACCGCCTGCTGATGCTCACTGTCGTTTCTCAGCACCCGTATGCAGGAAATTTCTGTATTGTTGCAGGCTGTACGGATATTCTCCGTCACCTCCGCCGCATAGGGATGAGTGGCATCCAGTACAAGCTGAGGCCTTTCCTTTTTTAAAAGCTCCTCCATCTCAGGCCGGGTAAGACGTCCGGCGCGCACATGAAGAAACTCACCCTCCTGAAGAGATTTTGCCCCGTATTCTGTGGCAACACAGCCAAGAACCGGGATCTGATGCTCCCCAAGGAAGCGGCAGAGTCCATAGCCCTCTGTCGTACCGGCAAACACAATGACTTTATACATTCCGATATCCTCTTGGAGTCACCATTTTTCCATTGATCACTTTTGTCTGGGAATTTCCCACAAACACAGTGGTAAACATATCTACCTTTGTATCACGAAGCTCTTTCAGTGTCATAAGATGGTATTCCTCGCCCTCTCTTCCGATCATGGAAACAGTACCGCACACGGTTTCCGGTGATTTGTACTGCATCATCAGATCACAGGCCTTCTGAAGATAATCGTGACGTTTTCTGCTGGAAGGATTATAGAGACAGATCACAAAATCTGCCTGAGAGGCTCCCAGAAGACGGGCCTCGATTTTTTCCCAGGGCGTCAGAAGATCGCTTAAGCTGATCAGACAGAAATCATGGATCAGCGGCGCGCCAAGGACTGCGGCTCCGCCAAGGGCAGCCGTTACTCCAGGGATAATTTCTAGCTCTACCTGAGGATATTTTACGCCAACCTCGTACATCAGGCCTGCCATTCCGTAAACTCCTGCATCTCCGCTGCAGATCATGGAAACCACTTTGCCCTTCACAGCCTCCTCAAAGGCAAGAACACAGCGGTCCACTTCTTTTTTCATGGGAGTGGTAAGAAACTCTTTATCCGGAAAAGTATCCTTTACAAGATCCACATAAACGGTATATCCGATAATGGCATCGCTGGCCTTTAACGCTTTCATGGCAATTCCTGTCATCTGATCGCAGCCTCCCGGCCCGATTCCAACTACATAAATTTTATTCAAAATGTACCTCCCATTCCCGGAGCGCCAAAGCAGTGGTAACACCGTCCCCTCCGGATTTTCTTTTTATCAGTTTCCCCTTTGCCGCACCCAGCACAGCGCTTCTTTCACAAACATTATCTGCGCCTGTTACAGATTTTACAAAGGCTGACGGGGTAAACTCCCCCTGCACCTTCATAAGCTCTTCACCCTCAAAGGTAAGAAAGGGGAGCTTTTTATTTTCTGCCAGAGCCAGAAGTCCCGGCTCATTTTTTTTGATGGAAATACTTGCAAGCCGCTCCACTGCCTGAGGAAAAATATCTCCCTGTTCCAGACAGATGTCCGCAGCTTTTTCAATTCCTTCCGGATCCTTGTTTTTACGGCATCCCATACCCAGGGTAACAGCCTTTGGGATCACCTGGACTGTGGATAAAAACGGAGTACAGGATTTGTGGACAGTAACTGCAATCCCAAGCCTTACCGGCTGTTCCCCGGCGCTTTCCTCTGTCAGAGCTTCTCTGCCGTAATTGGCCGTTTCCTGTTTTTTCATAACTTCTCCAGATGGTTTGCCTGTTTCCTGTTTTTCCGTAACCGCTCCAGGTGATTTGCCTGTTCTGTTCTTTTCATCCGGGCTTACAGGAACGCCTTTTCTGTCACAGGGGATCAGCCCCTGAGGCAGCGTTCCCGTCCAGGGAAATTCACTGTAAAAGCCAACCTTTTCTCCTGCCAGAACCGCAGCAGATACCTCCTTTGCAGCTGTCATGTTCATAATATCGCAGCCGTTCTTTTTTGCAAAAATATCCACTGCAAAACGTTCATGAAGGTCGGTTGCAGTTGTTACCACCGCCTGGGCGTTGAGAATCTCTGACGCTGTAAGAGCAAGCTCATTTGCTCCCCCAAGGTGTCCGGATAAAAGAGAAATCACAAATTTTCCGCACTCGTCGATCACAAGCACTGCCGGATCTGATTTTTTTGACGCCACATACGGCGCAATGCTTCTCACTGCAATGCCGCAGGCTCCCACAAACAGGATCCCGTCATCGGCAGAAAAACGGCTTTCCGTCCATTTTAATACGGATTCCTGAATGGAATCCTTTAAATATTTACTTTTTGACGCAAGCAAAACCCTGTGTCCCTGTTTCTCAAATTCTGTTTTCAGCCGGATGGCTGTTTCCAGTCCGGTAAGACTGAAGCAGATTATGGAAAGCTTCATGTTTTTCTCCGTTTTATTTTGTGGCTTTTCTGAATTCTGTGGTAAATGAAGGATCGTATAATTTGGAGCGGTCGTAATCCGCTGCGTTTACCGCGTCTCCAATGATCATCAGAGCTGTTTTTGTAATATTGTTATCTGCTGCTGTTTTTGCCAGAGTTCCCACGGTACAGATAAATTTCTTTTCGTCCGGCCAGGTTGCCTTATAGACAATGGCAGCCGGAGTATCTTCCCGATAACCGCCCTCGATCAGTCTTCTTGACAGCTCTTCCAGCATTCCGGTGCTTAAAAAGATCACCATGGACGCCTGATGAGCCGCAAAGGACTGAATGCTTTCTTTGGACGGAACCGGAGTTCTTCCTTCCATCCTTGTAATGATCACGCTCTGAGAAATCTCGGGAAGTGTGTATTCCAGATTCAATGCGCTTGCCGCGCCGCAGAAAGAGCTGACGCCCGGGCAGGAATCATAGGCAATTCCTTTTTCATCCAGAATATCCATCTGCTCCCGGATCGCTCCGTAAATGCAGGGATCGCCTGTGTGGAGACGAACCGTTGTCTTACCTTCTTTTTCCGCCTTTTCCATAACAGAAATCACTTCTTCCAGCGTCATCTTTGCGCTGTTGTAAATGGTGCACACATCCTTACTGTATTCCAGAAGCTGGGGATTTACCAGAGAACCTGCGTAAATGATCACATCAGCCTCCTCCAGATACTGTTTTCCTCTCACTGTAATAAGGTCCGGCGCTCCCGGGCCTGCTCCAACAAAATGTATCATCTGTTTTCTCCTTTGGATATTTTTTTGATTAATTCTGCCGCGTGTTCTGTCTGTCCCAGATATCCGTATTCACTGGAAAAAATCACAGCGCCCAGAAGGATCTGGTCATAGGAACGGTGATCCAGATAAAACTGGATCCGGTCTGTGATCTCCTTCATGGTTTCTTTCAGGATCCTGTGCCTGTCCAGAACAGCAAGTGCCTCGTCTGTGGTATTGCAGTTCAGGATCTCCTTTGCGCAGCCAAGGTCAGCCCCCGCACGGATGGCCCCTGCTGCAAGAACCTCCATTCTCCCGTCCGCACTGTGAGAATGAGTGTTCATGATCCCTGCTGCAACTTTTACAAACTTGCCGATATGAGATACAAAAAGGATTCCCTTCACTCCCATATCCACAGCCATATCAATGGTTTCTCCCACATAATTGCTGCATTTGATATTTTTTTCAAAAGGAAGCGTCATATGCTCCCTTAAAAATTCCGCGCCGTAGTTTCCCGGAGTTGCCAGAATATATTCTTCTCCCATTGCCGCATGCTGGCTCATTTCTATTCGGATGCTGTCAATCAGCGCCCTTTCACTCATGGGCTCCACAATTCCTGTGGTTCCCAGAATAGAAATGCCTCCCACAATCCCAAGTCTGGGATTAAAGGTTTTTCCGGCAATTTTTTCTCCTTCAGGCACAGAAATGGTAATTTTCAGTCTGCCTTCATAATCAAATCTGTCTGCGGCCTCCTCCGCAGATCTGAGGATCATGGCTTTTGGAACCGGATTGATAGCAGCCTCGCCTACTGCCTGTTTCAGTCCCGGCTTTGTCACTCTTCCTACACCGACGCCTCCGTCAATGACAATCCGGGGCTCAATGGCTTCGCCGTCCAGCTTTTCCACCGTAGCATACACCAGAATCCCGTTTGTAGTATCCGGATCGTCTCCGGCATCCTTTTGAACAGCGCAGGTCACTGCGTTTTCTTCTTTCTGAATGTCAAGAAGTTCCAGATTCAGAAGAATTCCCTTTGGCGTCATGAGACTGATCTCACGGATCATTTTTCCTCCAAGAAGGATTTCTGCAGCGCCTTTTGCCGCTGCTGCCGCACAGGAACCCGTAGTATAACCAAAGCGGAGTTTTTTATTATTTTTTGTGATATAATAATCTTCCAGACCGGTTTTATGAGCCATAAATTTCCTCCTTATCAACGCTTTTCATTATATAATTTTGCGTGTAAAAAGTCAATTTTTCTGACAGCTTTCCGGGAATATGTTACTGCTGATAATGACAGTACATAAAGGGAATCGCAGCCCACAAACAAAAAGGATATACCCCCTTCGCCCGGGAATATATCCTCAATAACCGTTGTTGTTTTCTTTTATTGTAATTTTATTTCTTCTATTTTGCAGCGGTACTTTTTTGTTTCTTTATCATAGCCGATTCCCACCAGAAGAACCCTTCGAACTACTGCTCTTTGCTGGTCCAGTAATTTCCCAGATTATTGTTTGACAAAGACATGACAACGGAACGCGGATTATAAAGCCGCTCTCCTGATTTTGTATGATAACCGTCATACCAGGTTTTCAGTCCCTGCCTTGTTATTTTTTCAGGACGGGTTTCCTGTTCACGGTAGCGTTCAAACAGCATATCCACTTCCTGTTCCGTAAAGCCAAAATACTCAGAAAATTTTTCTTCAGAGGCCATGGTAAACTCACTGAACATATTCAGTTCCGATCCGCTGCTGTACTTTGCAATGGGAAGAATCCCTGTCATATAGGCAAGCAGCACATAGGGTCTGTCCTTTAAAAGATTACGGAGAAATATAAGGAATTCCTTTTTGTCTGTCTGGCTGATAAAACTCTGATGAAAAATAAAATCCCACTCATCCAGAACAAATACAAATCTGGCATCTTCTCTCTCAGCATACAATTCCAGAAGAGCATCTGCCGCGCTGTCTGTATCCCCAATATCTGTTTCCGGATATTCCTTTTTTAAATCCCTTATCAGTCTTTTTTCAATTCTTCCTATATATTCATCATAGGAAGAGCATCTTCCTCCCAGTTCATTAAAGAAAATGTGAATCACCGAAAACTGATTCCTGTACTTTTCGTATTCCCTGGACTGCGCGATCTGTAAGGAGTCAAAAATATCCGCCGCATTGCAGGCTTTTGAGAAAAAAGCGGCGATCATATTGGCTGCTACTGTTTTTCCAAACCGTCTTGGCCGTGTAATACAGATATGGTTATTACCGGTTTCTACCATCGGGAACAATTCCTTTAGCATTCTGGATTTGTCTACAAAATAAGGCTTTTCTGTTTCACTTTTGTATAACGTATATGCGGTTTTACTGTTCAGATAAATACCCATAAGCCGCTCCCCTGCCTTTCCTTTGTCTGTTGTGTGTATTTTATCATGAATACACCTCTTACACAAGGCAGCTCAAAGATTTCAGCATATGATCCGCGGCATGTTTATTTCACAGTAACCCGCATCTTCCGGTCATTTAAAAAATTCCTGTCAGCTTACACACTGCAATTCCCACAGAAAAAACTGCAATTCCTGTTTTCAGAAGCTTCTGATTGATCCTGGATGCATTTTTGCTCCCAAAATATACACCGATTCCATGAGTAAGAAGAGCGATCAGCAGAACCGGAAGAAGCTTTTTGATATCGCACTGGGCAAGATATCCTGTCACTGCCGGAATACCGATAAAGACAGAGTTAAAAAGCGCCACACCCACTGCGGTCCGTACCGAAATTCCCATAACCACCAGAAGCGGCATCACAAGCACCGGGCCTCCTGCTCCCGACATAGAGCAGATGGCTCCGGTCACTGCCCCGAGAAGTAAGGTTACAGGCAGATTTTTTTCAATGGAAAAGCCCTTTTTCTTTTTATCCTCAGGCTTTCCATCCTTTCTTACAAGAATGGAGATCCCGGAAAGAAGCACCACCAGATAAAGAAGCACTTTTACCTGTTCCTCGGGAATGATCAGATTCAGCTTTACTCCCAGTATGGCTCCGATCAGACTTCCGATACTGAGCTTCAGCCCGAATTTTACATCAAGGTTTCCTGCCTTTTTGTAATTCCAGGAGCCCAATGCGCCGGATACGATAAAAGCTGCAAAGCTCAGCGCCAGCCCCTCTGTAACGCTCATTCCCAGACCTGCAGTATAAAACATGGGAAGCAGAAAGCCGGCCACGCCGCAGAGGCCTACCAGCGCGCCTACCACAAGATTGGCAGCCGCTGTCATCAGCCAGATACCCATTACAGAACACCTGCCTTTTTCATATATTGGTTTGCCTCAAACAGAATTTTTTCCTCATCCAGAGTTTTTATCTCCCTGTTTTCCATAAGAATTTTTCCTCCTACGATCATCTCACTGACATCCCCTGCCTCTCCGCACTCAAACATAGTATGAATAAGATTTCCACTGGGGATCAGCCGCGCTGTCTCCAGACAGATACCGATCATGTCCGCCTTACAGCCTTCCTCGATTCTTCCGCACTGTCCCATCTCGTCTACAGCGGCTGCCCCGCCCTCGAACATCATTCGAAAAAGCAGCTCTGCAGGCATAACTTTTGGGTTATGTTTGGGAACACCATGGTAAATATTCATAAGAGAACGGAAGATCCTCATTTCATTCCACAGGCTTAAACCTCCGTGGGCTGCTCCGTCACTTCCAAATCCCGGTATGATTCCCCGGTTTACCAGATCAGGCGTATCCGGAACTGCTTTTCCGCAGTTACTGAACGGACAGTGACAGATTTTTACCTTCTTTTCTCTGATAAGCTCCTTTTCTCCTTCCGAAAGGATCAGACTGTGAGCGCCCAGAAATCTTTCTGAGAGCACACCCTTTTTTTCAAGGTATTCATAGGGACGGATTCCTTCTCTTTTTATGATCCCGTCTACCTCTCCCTGGTATTCGTTCATATGGGCCTGAAGCATTGCGTTTCTTTCCCCGGCATGAGAAGCAGCCAGCTCCACCAGCTCATCCGAGCAGGAGTTTAAAGCCCGGAGCGCATAATAAACCTTCAGGTTTCCTTTTCCATTCCAGGTATCATAAAGCCGGTCTGTCTCCTTTACCGCCTGCCGGGCATTCATGGCAATGCTTTCCGGAAGTCCGGCTTCATCCATTGTAGAAACGGAAAGACAGCCTCTCAGTCCGCTTTTTTCATAAACCTCTGCCGCCGCGTCCATATAATAGCTGCCTGCATCCACAAAGGAGGTGGTGCCGCACCGGATCATCTCCAGAGCTGCTGTTTTTGCGGAAAGTCTCATTTTTTCCGGTGTCAGGGTACTTTCAAAAGGAAGCATGACTCTTGTCCAGATAATCGGCTTTGCATCCAGAACCAGTCCTTTTAAAAGCTGCTGGCCTGTGTGCATGTGACTGTCTGTAAATCCGGGCATAAAAAGCTTTCCTTCTCCCCGGATCACCTTCTGCGCCTGAACCTCCTCTGTTCCTTTTTCTGATACAAAAAGGATTCTCTCCCCTTTTATCCCGATATCCATTCCTGTTTTTACTGTTTCATAATCAGTCATTACAACTGTATTTTTTATCAGAAGATCACATTTTATCATAAACATCTGCTCCTTTTAAATTGCGCCTGTAAGCTTCAGAATCAGGGAATCCCAGATACAGGAGCCAAGGAAGGTTCCTGTCATTACCAGAAGACCTACCAGAAGGATCTTCGGCCCCTGTTTCACAAAGGTTTTCAGCTGATCCCCGATAGCAAGTCCGGCATAGGCTCCCACCATGGTAAACGGCGCTGTAAAATTGATCTTTGCCGCAGCATCGATCACAAAAGCCCTTACCGGAGATAAAGGACAGGCAGCCAGAAGACCAATGATGGCACAGTAGGCAACAATGGGAAGCTTCAGAGGGATCACCTTTGTACAGACAACTGCAAGCATGGAAATAATTACCAGCACTGCCAGCCCGGGAAGGGACTCCATAAATCCCACGTCATATCCGATAAAGTTTGCAAGTCCGGTACCGCAGGCACCGATCACCAGAAGAAACAGCCATTCTATGTATCTCATATCCTCTTACTCCTTTCCTGCCTTCTTTTTGCGTCCAAAGCGACCAAGCTTTGGTTCCAGTATCTGATACAGTTTGTCGCAAAGGGGAATCGCAATAAACATGTTAATATAAATTCCTGTTATTCCTGCCATGGTTTCTCCCACACTGGCAAACGTTTTAATGGATTCTGCAAAATCAGGATACATGGCGCAGAGAGACGCGCTGGAGCTTGCCATCATGATTCCCGCACCCACACCTGATGCCAGTCCCATTGCCTCAGGATGAAAAAGTCCGGTCATTGCCACTGCAGATGCCAGGATTCCAAAATAAATGGTTCCCACCATTCCGCCGACAATATAAATAGAAAGACTTCCTCTTGCCTCAGCAGAATCTGCGCCGTAAATATTATTGATCAGCGCCATATGATACTCACGGTTAATGGAAAAGCAGGCTCCCACCGCCTCTCTTTTCATTCCCAGAAGAATGGCCACCGGCAGCGCTAGGAAAATTCCAAAAAGATTTCCGAAGCCATGGAGCAGAACTGCAGGACCGGCGCTTAAAATTGTTTCAATATTGGCTCCTGCTGTAATTCCAAGCTTTGCAATAAAAGGCGCAATTCCAACCACCACCAGCTTGGAAGCTGCTTTTACGTGTTTGTTTTCTACGATCTTCAATACCTGAGGGCCGCTTACCACGCCCAGGATAATGGCATAAAAGATTGGGAATAAAATAAACATCCCTGTTCCCACTGGAATTTTGATCTGACCGATATTATCTGCGATCAGAACAAAAAGAAATGCCAGAAGGTAGATTTTCCATTCTGTTCTGATTCTTTGTCCCAGTGACTCATAAGCAAAATTTTCTTTTTGTTTTTTCACGATTTCTCTTACCTCCCGTTCCGTTTTTTGTTATTTTTATCTTATCGAAAAGGGCTGACAGAAAAAAGGACATTTGAGGTGTTTTTGTGATTTATGAACAGTTTTTTAGAAAATGGGGAGAGGAAAACGGTAGAAACGCTCACATCTTTGTGCTATAATTTTTCTAACACACAGAGAGCAACGAACTCTTGTTTACAGAGAAGATAATAAAATGATTTTTCATTATGCGGGAAAATCTTTATGCGCCATGCACTTTTACTGGTATTTATAGAAATATATTTTTTTACACTTCTATTACTTCTTTATGGAATATACGCAAAAGGAGAATGTTTATGACAGTGGAAGATCTGGAAAAAGAAATCCCCGGTCTTATAGAATACACAGAAACCATGCCTGAGGAAATACGAAAAAAGGCCTTTGTCAAGGTTTATCCTCCGGGAAAGCTGATCCACCAGAAGGACTGTGAGCTTCAGTTTTTCGGCATTGTTGCAAAAGGTGAAAACCGGGTCATTAATGAATTTGAAAATGGAAAAATATATATGATCGAAACAAACCGGGCCATTGATTTTATCGGGGAGGTGACCATTCTGGCGGAAATGCCCCGCACTTCTGTTACCATAGAGGCTGTTACAGAGTGTACGGTGATCTATGTTTCCCGAAAGGATGCAGAGACATGGATCCGGAACGACCAGCATATCCTCCGGCTGATGGCAAGAAGAACTGCCTTTAAGCTATACCGTTCCTCCTACAACAACGGCCTCAAGCTTTATTACCCTCCAACCTTTCTGCTGGCAGATTATCTGGTAAGAGCATATGAAGGTTCTCTTTCTGAACAGACAGATGCTGTCTTTCCGGAAAACGGTGCCTTTATTCTGCAGAAAATACGGGAACGCCTCAGCGAAGAGCTTGGCATGAATATCAAAACACTGGACCGCACCATCCGGTCCATGCAGAAAAACGGATATTTTAATCTGACAAAAGGGAAAATATCCTTCGGATATGAAGAATACATAAAAATGAAAGAATTTATTACTACAGCAAAGGGGTGATCAGAACCAATGTCATTTAGTTAAGACATTAAGCAGATGTATTCCTATCAGGCAGAGGTAGAAAATTCACTATCTTTGCCTGATTTTTCTTTTATAAAAACTTGCTCTTATATTTATGCAGCACAAAAAGACAGATTGCTATCTGCCTAAATTAACGATATACTTTTATCGATGTTATGCAACTCGATACAGAAAGCTTACTGCTGACTTAGGCTTGACTTTGCGAGGGTCGGAACGCCCGGGTCTTACAGGTAAAAGATTCTTCTGTATCAGCGTCTCAACGTCAGATGGGGAAATGTCGTTTCGCAGGAAATAACGACATATATGAATTGCTATTGTGTAATTCATTTGATAAACATGTTTTGTACCTTTTTGTTGGATTATTACATGCATTGTAATGAGCTCACAATAATTGTAAAGGATTAAACGTGCGTATATTTCTTGCATGATATACTCCACCTTTTTTGAATGAAAGCAACATAATCCGATAGCATATTTCAATTCCCTGAACGATGTTTCGATGCCCCATCGCATTGCATAAACCTTCTTTATTTCTTCTACTGGAAAATCTTCCTTTGGAAGATTGGTAATTATACTTTCATACGAATCTTCTGAAATGGCAAACCTTACTACTCTAAAATTCAACGTATAAAATTTTTTGTCATATAAATCCAGATAGTCAAATGGACTGGATTTTGCAATAAATTTAAATTTTTGGGGTTTAGCTTTCACATCTTTTGTCTGTTTTCGGGTTAATATAAGTTGCATGTCGTGGTCAAACTCATTTTCATCAGGAAGGTCAAAACTTCCTGTCATGCTTCCCCCACCGCCATCCTTTACACGAATCAGATAATACATTCCTTTTTCTTGGACATGCGCAAAAATATTATATGTTTCATATCCTCTGTCTGCGATAAAAATTGTTTTTTTCTCTCCTTTATAACGGTCAATCATTTGTGTCATTGCCAATGATTCGTTTTCTAGCCTTGCAGGTTGTATCACAAGATCAATATATCGCTTCTCGCACAGGTCGAAAAGAGCATTCAGATGAATCTGATTAAATCCCCGATCAGTTGGTTGAGACTGAAAATAAGTGCCTGCATCGTTTGGATTACGGGCAATGTTCAAATCTGAGCCATCACAAGCTAATAGTTGATAATCCTTATACTTTTTTTCGAATGAGAAACAAGAATTAAATTCATAAAACAAAAACTGGAATGCCTCCAGAAGTAGTTTGTTTCTCTGTTGACAGAACGCTGAAGCAGACGGGGTATCGACAGAGAACTGGAAATAATCCAGCAATTCTTTTTTTAAGCTTCCACTTTCCATAGAAAGAAGAAATTGAATTGTAGATACAAAATCAAGTTTTCTGTTCCGTGAAAAATCAACTTCTGGATTTTTTGAAAACAACCATGGGGCGGTCGCCATTTCATGGATTAAAGATGACAATTTGTTTTTTACATGTTCCGCAAATATCATAAGCGTTACCTCCAAAATGTAATACATTTAAGTGGCTTCGCCGCAAATTTTTCTATATTTGTCAAGGATTTTTTACAAAAAAAGAGCAGGGTATATATTTTTATATACCTTGCTCTGCAAGAGGCTGCCGACTCAATGTCTTAACTAAATGACATTGGATCAGAACCCCTTTGCTCTTTTTTTATCAATACAGAATAATCGGATATCCGCTTTCAATTGTATTGTAGATCAGCGCTGCCTGATCTGTGGGAAGGTTTACACACCCGTGGCTGCCTGCGCCGGTTTTATATCTGTTGCCGCCAAAAGAAGACTGCCAGGAAGCGTCATGAAGCCCCTGCCCGTAAACAAAAGGCATCCAGTAATTTACCTTTACATCATATCCGTAAACGTCACTGGTCAGATTAAAGGGGCTTGCCTTATAGGGGATGGGCCACGCTCCGCGGTAGGTTTCCCTGTCCGGTGTGGGAGCGCCGCTGACAATATCGGTTTCTGTTACCAGTGCTCCGTCCTTATAAAGCCACAGATGCTGATTATCCAGACTGACTTCTATGTAGCTGCCTGCAAGATCGTCTTTTCCGTTTCTCTGAAGTCCCCGGATACTGTAAACAGGCTCTCTGGAAATGGCAGTTCCTGTTTTCAGATCTTCCAGAAGCTGTTTCAGCTCTGCCTCCTGATCAATGCGGAAGCCATACTCATTTCCCGATACGGTAATGTCGTTTCCGTAGGAGGTGCGGAAGGTACGGGGCACATAAATCGTATCATAATCTGCAGCCAGCTGCTGCACCCAGGCTTTTGCCGCAGCCTCATCAATGCTGATCTTTTCTCCTTCGATTTTGATCCAGGAACTGATCGCAGCAGAATCCAGAACCTCCGTTGCCGGGCCAAAGGTATAAGTAACTGTGGTGCTTCTGTATTTTTTCAGCTGACCGTTCAGCGAATCCAGCTTTTTCTGCAGTTCATCTGTCACTACGGTTTCCGGCTGAACATAAACAGAGGGGCCCATTTCTATTTTAATCTCACTGCCCAGAAGATCTTCCGGAAAAGTGGTATCAAGGATCTGATCTACATGGCTTATCAGCCGGCCTTCGTCAATCTGATCTCCCTGCACGTCCTTTACCATAACAAATTGCTGTTTCTGCTCTTCGTAGGAAATTGATGCGCTGACAGAAGCTGTCCTCTCTTTATTGTTAAAGTGAGAAGCAGAAAGCGCTGCTTTTTCCTTTTCCTGATCCTTCTGTATCTGATACCCGATACGGAAATTCACCGGCTGCGCTATGATCTGTTTTTCTGCATCTCTTTCCTGTTTAATAGCTGTCAGCTGGGCATTCAGAACATTTTCATCCAGAGAATACCCCAGTTCCTTCATGGACGTGCGGTAAACCTCTTTTCCGTCCTCATAAAAGGTCAGTTCCCTGCTGTTAAAAGCATCCATGATTTTTTTCTGAGCCTCATCTACAGTAAGTCCGGATACTTCCTGCTGATAGATCCGGATTTCCCGGCCCAGAGTATTTTTGTCAACCACATATATATAAATAAAAAATCCTGCTGTAATGGCAACTGCCGCAGTCAGGCATACGGCAAGAATAATCTTCAGTGTTTTCCTGCTCAGTCTGATTTTTTTGTTCATAATCCCTGTTCCTCTGCATCTTCTGTATTTAAAGCCTATGATTTCTTCCCGGCATTCTATTCCCTTCAGGACAGAATCTCCGGTTTTTATTATAGTATAACAGATACTACCTGTCTGTAATCTCTGATTTTACCCTGTCTGTCCCGTTTTTTTGGTACATATGCCAAAACGTCTTACGGGATGGCAAGCTGTAAACAATAAGTGTACAGAGCTTACATTACCTGTACGCCGCTTCTGAGTCTCACCAGCTTTTCACCCATAACCGGCTTCATCAGGGCAAAGGCCTCGTCTCCGGTACAATGTCCTGTATAAAAAACCGTCTCATACTCTGACAGCTCTTTTGCCGTTTCCAGGATCAGGCTTTTTTCTTCCTCTGTATATGGTGTTTTTTTCATCATGTGAAAGCCGCTGATCACCCTCGCAGGCATTCCGCCATAAATTTCCCGGTATCTGTCCAGTATATTTAAAATGCCGTTATGAGCGCAGCCGGAAACCAGAACCTGTTCCTTTCCCTCTTTTATGACCAGGCACTGTTCATGATCAAAGGTATCCTGCTGCTCTTTTCCATTGATTTTCCGGGTAAGCACCAGATTGCTTTGGGGAAAACACCGTCTCCCTGTAATGTTGGAAAAAAGCGAAACTTCCCCGTCCAGAACCCTGTCTCCCCGGATCATTTCCACCTGAGGCAAATCGGGGATCCGTCTGTCAATGCCGATATATCTTTCTCCGTGATAAAAATCCCCTGTGGCTTTTTGCTGCATATAGATTCTTGCATGACGATTCTTTTCTGTAAATGTAAGAATCCCGCCTGAATGATCATAATGACCGTGACTTAAAACCACCATATCAACAGAGCTGAGATCCACTCCCAGCTTTTCTGCATTCTCTGCAAAGGCTCCCGTAGCCCCTGTATCTGCCAGGATTTTATGTTTCTCAGTTTCTATATAAAGAGAAAGCCCATGTTCAAAAGCGCAGCCTTCTTCTCCCTGTGTATTTTCCATAAGAGTTATGATCTTCACAAGTTTTCCTCCCCTGATTTTTTTATCATTATACACTATTTTTTTTAAAGAAAACAGACAGACCACTGTAAAAATGATCTGCCTGTGTTTTATGTACTGCTGTTTTTCTGTTAAAGCCCCGGATTCAGGCTTTTTTCTTTTTTTCATAGTCTTTCAGAGCATCAATGGCTTTTTTGGACATTGGGAACAGAATAAAGATATTAAATAATGTCATAAGACCGACTCCCACATCTCCAAGGTCCCATACCACGGTATAGGCAGCCAGTCCTCCCACAAACAGCATTGCCAGGGCAACGATCTTGTAGGCGGTCTGAGAAAACCAGTTGTCGCCAAAAAGATACGCAACGTTTGATCTTGCATAGAACAGGATTCCCACAAAAGTGGAAAAACTGAACAGCCATAAAGTAATGGCAATAAATACTACTCCGAACGTACCAAGATGGTAGCGCATTGCCTCCTGGAGAAGATCCATTCCGGTAAGCCCCTGCGTGAGAGTTTCCGGTGTAAGAAGCATGATCATAGCCGTACAGCTGCAGATCAGAATGGTGTCAATAAACACTCCGAGAGCCTGTCCCAGACCTACCTTTGCCGGATGATCCGTCTCTGCTGTTGCAGCCGCGCAGGGGGCGGAACCGGAGCCTGCCTCATTGGAAAACAATCCTCTCTTGATACCATTCATAAGAACAGCGCCAAATCCGCCTGCCACAACCTGACGGAAACCAAAAGCCTCCTGGAAGATCCTTCCGATCACAGACGGGATCATGCGGAAATTGATCACGATCAGAAGAACAGTGATCAGAAGATAACAGCCTGCCATGATGGGAACCATAACATCCAGAACCTTTACGGTGGCATTTTTGCGAAGAACGATCACTGCTGCCAGAACCACCAGGGCAATGGTGCTGTATAAAGGCGGAATATGAAAGGCATTCTCAAATGCAGAGGATACGGAATTACTGATCACCTGGCTGATTCCGCACCAGCAGATCAGTCCGGAAATGGCAAACAGTACAGAAAGACCACAGTATCTTCTGACCTTGCCGCCTCTTTTTTCCTGAAGATATTTATGTATGTAATAAGACGGGCCTCCCCGGTATCCTCCGTACAGAGGATCCTTTTCTTTATAAAGCTGCGCCAGTGTTCCTTCGATAAATGCGGTCGAAGATCCGATGAGGGCTGTTACCCACATCCAGAACACAGCTCCGGCTCCGCCTGCAGAAATGGCTGCCACCACTCCCACCAGGTTTCCCATTCCCACTCGTGTGGCAGTAGAAACGATCAGGGACTGCATGACTGACAGAGAACCCTTTTCTTTTGTTTTTTTGCCTGTAACCGCTTTTACCATATCCGGAAACAGACGAACAGGAAGAAACCTTGTGCGTACCGTAAAATAAAGCCCGGCCGGTATCAGAATGATCACAAGAAGAGAAAGCGGAAGCGTTCCTCCTCCGGGCAGGGGCAGTACGATCAGATCTCCCCATAAAAAATTATAAACACTCTCAATTATTTTAACAATCCAGTCTCCCATAACCCCTCCATTTTTGTTGAATAGTCATATGATCCAGTATATAATAAATTACATAATTTGAGAAATTGATAGTTTTAATAAAAAGTATTGAAATTTTTGATAATAACACAGGAGGTTTTTATGGAAATCAGAAATCTTGAAAGTTTTATTCAGGTGGCAGAGCTTGGCAGCTTTACAAAGGCTGCAGAAAGTCTGGGCTACCCCCAGTCCTCAGTCTCCCCTCCGATCCGCCAGCTGGAAAAAGAGCTTGGCATCCCTTTATTTGAACGGATCAACCACAGAGTCCGGCTTACAGAAAAAGGAAAAGAGATCCTGAATCTTACCCATGAGCTTTTCCGCACGGCAGAGGCCATAAAAAAAACAGCGGACAATCCTCTGACCCTTTCCGGCCACATCCGAATTGCCACTGCTCCTTCTTTATGTCACTGGCTGTTCCAGAATAATTTTGAACAGTTCCACCGGCATTTCCCTGATATCTCCCTGGAGGTCATCAGCACCAGCACAGAAGAAATGTTCCGGCTTTTAAGCCAGAATGAAATTGATCTTGTGTACACTCTGGATCACCATATCTATGACAGAAACTATGTGATCGCCTATGAGGCTCCTGTTTCCTGCCATTTTTTCTGTTCTTCAGCTCATCCTCTGGCATCCCGGGAATCTGTTCCTGTAAAGCAGCTGATCCATGAATCCTTTATCCTTACAGAAAGGAATACCAGCTATCAGAAGCTTCTGGATCAGCACCTGACCAGTCTTTCTCTGGAGATCACTCCTTTTCTGGAGCTCAGCGATACCAGCCTGATCACACAGATGCTGCAAAAAGGGTTGGAAGTCTCTTTTCTGCCGGATTATGTGGCAGAAACAGCTGTTCAGGAAAAAAAACTCGCCCGTATTCCCGTGCCGGATCTGAATATCGAAATCTGGAAACAGATCCTTTACCACAAAAACAAGTGGATTTCGCCGGAAATACAGGCGGTTATTGATTACATGGGAAGGGAGGTCTTTCAGTAAGACTTATCCGATCTCATACCATTTGATTTCATTTGCTTCCATGTGAAGATCAAAGCTGCTGCCGTCTCCGCGGAAAACAGTAGTATCCTGAGGCTCATAAGTGTTATTAACCACACAATATTTGCCATTTTTCACATAGGCGTGAACCTCTACGTTGTAGTTGGTGGAATACCAGCAGTTCAGCTCTTCCTCTGCAGATGCGGACCAGAGCACTGCGCGGTAAAGCACACGGCTGTTCTCAAAGCTGTACGGCAGACCGCTGATGTAAACGCCACGTCCCTTTCCAAAGGTATTTACTGCCATCTGTACTTCTTTGTCCTTCTGGATCAGGATCTCTGTATCCGGAAGAGCAAAGATGTTCTTTTTGCCTTCGCCAAAATCCACTTCTCCGTCGCAGTCCTTCAGGATAAAGTGATCTCTGTGCTCATCCCAGTTGTACTTGTCTGTATTTAAGTTAAAGCCTCTTTCTTCTTCCACACCGAGAATATCGTCCAGCTGGAAGAATTTACCCTGCCACTGATGAGCGCCAGGCTCACCTACGCCGATAAAGCCGCCGCCGTTATAGACAAACTCACGGACTGCAGTGCTTACTGTCTCATCGATCCAGTATTCTCCGCCGCTCTGGGCAGTATCTGCATCGCCGACATTGATCACAACGTCAAAATTCTTAAGAAGCGCCGGATCTGCCTTGATGTCCTCAAAGCTGATAAAGGAAACATCAAAAGGAGCGCCGCTTAAAGCCTCAATGATTCCGAAATAGGAATAATTCTGTTTGTAGTAAAGGCCATGATGAACCATATGATTTCCCCATGCGCGCATTTTGCCCCAACAGTTTAAGACAGCCACTTTCTTTACGCAGTATGGAGTAACGCCCTGAATATTGTCGTAAAGAGTACGGAACTCCTGACACACCTCTTTAATATAATCCACAAAATCCGGGAACTGGATGGCAAGCTTCAGATATCCGCCATAGCCGATTCTCTGGATCGGGCTTCTCAGGATCGCTCTTCTTGCAGTTACCCAGTTTACCTTTGCTTCTTTTACCGGATCTCCGCCTTCATGGAAGGTATCCGGGAAGAAATACGGAAGGAAACGTCCCTCTGTGTATTTTACATGTTTGATATCGCTGAACAGACGAAGTGTTGCACCGTTTCCAACGCTTCCAACCACAGCGTCAAGTCCGATCTGGGCAAATTCATCCATAAACGGCTCCATACCGATCCAGTGATCGCCCATGAACATCATGGCTTCCTTACCGTACTCATGAACAATGTCCACCATCTGTTTTGCAAGGAGAGCAACCTCTCTGCGCTGGAATGTCTGGAAATCACGGAATTCCTTTGACGGAATACGGTAAGTATTATTCATATAACCCTGGTCGATAATGTATTCCGGACGGAACGGATAACCCACTTCTTTTTCAAACTGTTCCAGAATATACGGACTTACTGATGCAGAATATCCGTACCAGTCCACATATTTTTCTCTTGCCATCTCGTCAAAAATCAGAGTGAACTGGTGGAAAAATGTGGTAAAACGGACTACGTCCACATAGTCATGGGTTTCCAGGAAACGGCGGAGACGTTTCAGAGAGTACTCTCTTGTGGCAGGCTGACGTACGTCAAAGGTCATCTGAGGCTCCACGTCCTTCCAGTCGTTGACAACTGCATTGTACATATGAACCGGATCCCACATAATATATGCAAGAAAGCTTACGGTATACTGATGAAAAGGAACTGCCTGAATCCTGACATTTCCGGTTTCCTCATTATAAGACCATTTTTCGCATGGAACCGGCTGTCCTGTGGTGCGGTCCATAACCTCCCACCATTTGCGGATATCATCTCTTGTATTTACAGCAAGCATATCCGGGTAAAGATGATCCATCAGGTGAATTTCCAGAGATTCTTCCACTGCTGTGTGGATGGATGTCATAATATACATCTGCTGGATCTCTTCCGGATGCGCTTTTGCCCAGTCGTTATCCTTACGTGTTGTGTAATAAGTTGCATAGATCTTGGATCCGGTATCCTTCAGTTCCTGAGGAAACTCTGTTCCGTCACAGTCACGGATGGCATCTGCGCCCCACTCTTTCATAATATCAAGTGTCTCTCTGATCACGTCCAGATCTGTAGGAATCGTGACTCTTCCTCTTTTTTCTGCCATGTTCATACCTCCATATAATTTGTGTAAAAAACTCCCTGTACATACGCTTAGTTTTTTCATTATGATTATAGAATAATAATTCCTGCACATGAATTCAATTCTCTTTTTGCTTTGTTTTTTAGAAATCTTGCTGTAAGAATTTTTTTATGATATGATAACAGAAACTGCGGAAAGGAGTTTTTATGAGCAATCAGTCTCTTCATTTTTCATCAGAAACAGAAACTTCCATGAATGCTGTACTTATTTCAGCCTCAGCCTCACGCTATGAGGGAGACTGGTCCAGCATCCCCCATTCCCACACTTTTACAGAACTTTTTTATGTACGGGAGGGCAAAGGAAGCTTTCTGATTGAAAATCAGATTTTCCCTATTGAAAAAGACGATCTTATTATTGTCAATCCCCATCTGAGCCATACGGAAATTTCCAACGGAATCTCTCCTTTAAGTTATTTTACTGTGGGAGTGGACGGAATTTCCTTTTCTTTTAATGACCACCGGGATTTCCAGATCTTTAACTGCAGAAAAAAACAGGCGGATCTTCTTTTTTATTTTAACGCGATTTTCCAGGAGCTGGACAAAAAGGCAGAAGGATATGAAAGCATCTGCATGCATCTTCTGGAAATCCTTACCCTGCAGCTGAAACGGCTTACAGATTCTGCCTTTGAAGTCATTTCTTCTCAGCACCCCAGCCGAGCCTGCGCTGCTGTAAAACGGTATCTGGATTCCAGTTACAGCGAATCCATTACTCTGGATGATCTTGCTGTTTTCAGCCATCTGAACAAATATTATCTGAGCCATGAATTTACAAAATACTATGGAATTTCTCCTATCAGTTACCTGAACCGGAAACGAATCGAGGTGTGCAAAGAACTTCTGGAAAATTCCGATTATGGAATCTCAGATATTGCTCACCAGGCCGGCTTTTCCTCTCAGAGCTATCTGTCCCAGAGCTTCCGCAAATACTGCGGTATGTCTGCCGGAACCTACCGGAAGCTTATAAAACAGAATAAAAAGCAGATTACTTCTGACTCCGGTGCCCAATATACAGAAAAGGAAGCAGGAACCTCTCTATGAATCGATCAGTGACCTACCATATAACAGAAGCAGATGCCAGCATGCAGATTCTGGATTTTCTGCGTTCAAAAGGTTTTTCCAGACATATCCTTTCTTCCATGAAGGCAGAAAAAAACGCCATTTCTCTCAATGGCGAAAAAGCAGGAGGACGTACCTTATTAAAAAATCATGATATTCTGAACATCCTGGTTCCGGAAACAGGATCCACAGAGCATATAATTCCGGTTCCCATGGAGCTTTCTGTTTTATATGAAGATGAAGATATTCTTACTGTGGACAAGCCTGCGGGAATGCCGGTGCATCCTTCCATGGGGAATTATGAAAACACTCTGGCAAACGGCGTTGCCTTTTATTTTGAAAGCAGAAATCTTTTCTGCCCCTTCCGCTGCATCAACCGCCTTGACAGAGATACCTCCGGCGCTCTGATCCTGGCAAAAAATCCTTTAAGCGCCGCCATCCTCTCCACTCAGATGAAACGCCGGGAAATCTGCCGCACCTACCTGGCAGTGGTAAAAGGAATCCCTCCTGAAAAGGGAAAAATCTCCGCGCCTATTGCAAGGCTTGGAGATTCTGTCATTCAAAGATGTGTGGATTTTAGCAGAGGAGAATCTGCAGTTACCTTTTATGAAAGGCTGGATATCAGAAATGATCACTCTCTTCTGGAACTTCATCTGGAAACCGGGCGTACCCATCAGATCCGCGTGCACATGGGATATCTGGGCTACCCGCTTCCGGCGGACTATCTGTACTGTCCGGACTACAGCCGGTTCAGCCGCCAGCCTCTTCACTCCGTACAGATAGAATTTTCTCATCCCATAACCGGCAAACGGCTGTGTCTCACAGCGCCTGTGCCTCCGGATATGGTTCAGGGATTTTTATGATCTGTTTTTTTCGTAGATCACAAGAAGTCCCTTCAGAAGAAGATCCGCATCCCAGATCATTTCTCTTTTGCAGTGAGGAATGATCTTTTTTGACATTCCCCCGGTAGCGATCACGGTTACATCCTGTCCCAGATACTCTTCGATCCTGTCCACAATGCCGTCCACTGCCGCCGCGTTTCCATAAAGGATTCCGCTTTTCATACAGTCCACTGTGTTTCTTCCAATCAGTCGTTTAGGCTCTTCTATACTGATGCCGCTTAACTGGGATGCCCTTGCCGTAAGAGCGTCCAGCGAAACCCTTACTCCCGGAAGGATCATGCCTCCCATAAACCGTTTCTTTTCGTCTACCACGGAAACAGTTGTGGCTGTTCCCATATCCACGATCACCAGCGGCACCGGATAAAAGGTCATGGCTGCCACTGCGTCAGCCACCCTGTCAGCTCCCATTTCACTGGGATTATCAAGCATAATGTTAAGCCCTGTCTTCAGTCCGGGACCAACCACCATCACATCCTTTTTCAGGATCTTTTCTGCAGCAAGTCTGGCTACATTTGTGATCTGGGGAACAACAGAGGAAATAATACATCCCTCAATTTCCTGCCCCTTAATGTGATAAATATCAAGAACTGTTTTCAGATCAATGGCATATTCCAGTTCTGTTTTTGTACGAACAGTAGAAAGACGTTCCACAAAATATATCTTTTCTCTGTCTATACATCCCACTACAATATTTGTATTTCCAATATCAATCGCTAAGATCATTCTTGTTCATTCCTTTATCAGATACTCTGTTTCACCGCAATCTGAGATGCCGGGATCAGCCTTGCTCTGGAAAGCGCTGTTCCCACTGCTCCGGTGATCATTGTAGATGCCGCCATTTCGCAGACTGCATTAATACCCACAAAAGCACAGCAGAACAAAAGTACGTTCTGCCCTCCTATCAGCTCTCTGATATATTCTGTATTTCCGAACAGTCCCACAAGCGCTGTCATAAAAAATACAGTGTTTAAAAACGCTGAGAAGAAGCCGGTTACTGCGCAGGACACATAAATATTTGCTTTTTTCCGTACTGCTCTGAAAATATATCCGATACAGATTCCGGTAAGAAGCCTTGGCAGAAACCTCTGAAGAAAAGCAAGAACAGGGCTGATGCCGAACAATACCGCGCCCATAGCGCTGGTTCCTCCGATTCCGATACACTGTCCGAAGCTGGTCAGTCCGAAAATGGCTCCGGCCACTGCTCCGCCTGCGGGACCAAGTACCACGGCGCTGACAGCCACCGGGATCACATTAAAGGAGATCGCCAGAGGCCCGATATTCAGATAGCCCAGAGGGGTGTATGCCATAAGCAGAAGAACCCCTGACATCAGTCCCAGTACAGTAAGCTGTGATGTTGTGAATTTCTTTTTTGTTTTCATTTTTTCCTCCTTGTTATCGTTCCCTCCTACAGGGATACAATACGGTGCGGAACTGCGGGCGGTAAGTGTATTTGCCCGCTTCCTGATAAACGGGTTACACTTCCCTTTCTTTACAGACAGAAAGGATTTTATCCAGAATGGCGTTGGCTGCATCCTCCTTGCTCATCAGCTGAAGTGATACGTCCTCATTCTGTGTAATCAGGGTCAGGATATTGGTATCCCCCTGGAATCCGGCGCCGGCCTCTTTTAAATTGTTGGCTGCCACCATGTCCAGATGCTTTTTCTCAAGCTTGGCCCTGGAATTACCGATCATATTCTGTGTTTCCATGGAAAAACCGCATAAAAACTGTCCCGGACGTCTGTGCTCTCCCAGATATTTCAGGATATCGTCTGTCCTTTCCAGCTCAATACTCATTTCTCCATCCTGTTTTTTTACCTTTTCATCAGCTACGTGAAGCGGACGGTAATCTGCCACTGCCGCAGCCTTGATAATAATATCCTGTTCCTCACTTACTGATGTGACTGTCTCAAACATGTCCCTTGCAGTGACAACAGGAATCATTTTTACAAAGGGCGGAGCCGCAATGGCGCAGGGACCGCTTACCAGCGTAACCTCAGCTCCCCGCAGCATGGCAGCTCTGGCCAGGGCATATCCCATTTTGCCTGAGGAGTGATTGGTAATATAGCGGACCGGATCAATGGCCTCCTGAGTGGGACCTGCAGTGACAAGAACTTTTTTGCCCTTTAAGTCCTTCTCACAGGCAATTTCCTTCAGGATATACTGTAAGAGGATTTCCGGCTCCGGCATTTTGCCTGCTCCCGTATCTCCGCATGCAAGATATCCCACAGCCGGATCGATCACTTCATAATCGTAACGGCGAAGAATCTTCAGATTATCCTGGAGAATGGGATTCTCGTACATCTTGGTGTTCATGGCAGGAGAAATATACTTTTTACATTTACATGCCATGACCGTGGTGGTAAGCATATCGTCTGCAATCCCGTGGGCAAGCTTTCCGATCACATTGGCGCTTGCAGGAGCGATCATCACCATATCTGCCTGTTTTGCAATGGACACATGCTCTACCTGAAACTGAAAGTTCCGGTCAAAGGTATCCACCAGACACTTGTTTCCGGTGAGAGATTCAAATGTAATGGGATTGATAAAATTCGTGGCATTCTCTGTCATTAGTACATGAACCTGCGCGTGCAGCTTTTTCAGCGCGCTGGCAAGATATGCGATCTTATATGCGGCAATACTTCCGGTTACACCCAGAAGTACTGTTTTTCCCTTTAACATTCCGGTTTCCTCCCTTTCATGGCCTGAAAAGACCAAAGCTTTTTTACCTGTCCATTTATTTTACCAATCCCTTCTTTTAATTGCAATGGATTTTTCCTGTGTTTATATTTTTATACACCCTTGATGGCGGCATGTTGTACTGTGTATACCGGATTCCGGCATATATATCAGTCTCCCTTTTGGCAGCTCGGGCTTACCTCTGCTCTGTCACTCTGTATAAAAAAAGTGCCAACCATTACCTAGCAGTAACTCTTTTATGGAAAATAACTCTTCTGTAATTGACCTTGAGTGTGTTTTTTCTTATAATAAATGCAAAACGATAAATGAGGAAATACCGGATTTTAACACAGAAAATAAACGGACACCAAAAATTGCCGGAACCGATCTGTCTATGATACGTGGATAAACAGGAATTACTTTGTGCGTTTTTTGAATTTGCTCATTTACAGTACAGAAAATTTTTACAAAGGAGACTTCACAATGAAAGACTATACCGAATATATCATTCAGCAGGCGCAGAAACTTCTTTCCATTGACAGTCCTTCCGGATACACAGAACATGTATCCCAGTGGCTTCTGGAAACCTACAGAGAAATGGGATATGATCCGCAGCTTACCACAAAGGGCGGCGTTCTGGTGCAGATCTCCCGGGGCACAGAGGAAAATACAGAGGATCCTGCAAAGGGACCTGTTATGCTGATGGCACATACCGACACACTGGGAGCCATGGTTTCTTCTATTACCGGCGAGGGCCGGCTGAAGCTCAGTCCTTTAGGAGGAATGAATGCAAATAATGCGGAAGCAGAAAACTGCCGTATCATTACAAGAGAGGGAAAAACCTATACCGGAACTTTCCAGTTAAGCAACGCCTCCATTCACGTAAACGGAGAATACAATGATACAAAAAGAACCTACAAGGACATGGAGGTTCTTCTGGACGAGCTGGTAACTTCTGCCGAGGAGGTAAAAGCTCTTGGTATTATGACCGGAGACATTGTCTGCTTTGATCCCAGAACAGTTGTCACTCCTTCCGGCTTTATTAAAAGCCGTTTTCTGGATGACAAGCTGAGTACTGCCATTCTTCTGGGCTATGCCAAATATTTAAAAGATGAAAATATTACTCCTGACCGCAGGATCTACCAGCACATTACCGTATTTGAGGAAGTTGGACACGGCGGCTGCGCTTCCATACCGGAACAGGTGACAGAGCTTCTGTCCGTGGATATGGGCTGTGTAGGGGAAGGTCTGGAATGTACGGAATGTCAGGTTTCCATCTGCGCCAAGGACAGCCGGGGACCTTATCATTATGATGTTGTTTCCGGACTTATCCGGGCTGCCAGACAGGCGGATGTGGATTTTGCCGTAGATGTATACCCGTATTACGGTTCTGATGCAGATGCAGCTTTAAGCGCGGGAGTGGATGCGCGCCACGGTCTTATCGGTCCGGGCGTATACGCTTCTCACGGATATGAAAGAAGCCACAAAAAAGGTGTGGAAAATACCTTCAGTCTTCTGAAAAGCTATCTTGGATAATTTAGGGAACCTGTAGTTTTCCCTGACAACCAGTTATTAAAAGGAGACACATTTTATGGATTCCTGTCAGATTACGCAATGGTGCGCCCGGTTTATCCAGGAACAGATAAAACCCGGAGATCTGTGTATTGACGCCACCATGGGAAACGGAAACGACACCCTGCTTTTAAGTACACTCTGTAAAGAGAACGGACAGGTACTGGCCTTTGACATTCAGGAAATGGCTCTTACTAATACCAGAAAGCGCCTGCAGTGTGCAGGCGCTCCCGAAAATTATCAGCTGATCCTTGATTCCCATACCAATATGGGCAGCTATGCTTCTCCAGGATCTGTCAGCTGTATTGTATTTAATCTGGGCTATCTTCCCGGAGGAGATCATTCCCTGTCCACAAAAGCCGAAACCAGCATCCAGGCTCTGGAGCAGGGACTCTCTCTGCTTCAGAAAAACGGGCTGATCTCCCTTTGCATTTACAGCGGAGGGGACTCCGGATTTCAGGAACGGGACCAGGTTCTTGCCTGGCTTTCTGCTCTGGATCCCAGGAAGTATCTGGTGATCCGCAGTGATTATTTTAACCGTCCCAATAATCCGCCCATCCCTGTTCTTATCATAAAGCTGTAAGCCCGCTCCAGGTCTTAAAGAACATCAATATATTCTCCGTTCAGAGCCTTGTTCATGCTTCGTACCGCGCAGAATTTTCCGCACATGGAACAGGTATCCTCATGCTCCGGAGCTCTGTCATCCCGGATGCTTCTGGCAGTGTCCGGGTCAATGGAGCACTCCCACTGTTTTTCCCAGTCAAAGGTTCTTCTTGCATCTGCCATGGCATCGTCCATGTCTCTTGCATGAGGAACTTTTTTTGCAATATCCGCTGCATGTGCCGCGATCCTGGATGCGATGATCCCCTGCTTCACATCCTCCACATTGGGAAGGGCCAGATGCTCTGCAGGAGTTACGTAGCAGAGGAAGGCGGCTCCTGCTGAAGCTGCAACGGCTCCTCCAATGGCAGAAGTGATGTGATCATAGCCCGGCGCAATATCCGTAACAATCGGTCCCAGAACATAAAAGGGCGCTCCCATGCAGATGGACTGCTGCAGCTTCATGTTTGCCTCGATCTGATCAAGAGGCATATGTCCCGGTCCCTCAACCATAACCTGCACATCCTTTTCCCAGGCTCTCTTTGTCAGCTCACCCAGACGGACCAGCTCCTCAATCTGGCATACATCGCTGGCGTCTGCCAGACAGCCGGGCCGGCAGGCATCGCCAAGAGAAATCGTCACATCATATTCCCGGCAGATATCCAGAATCTCATCATAATACTCATAAAAAGGATTCTCCTCCCCTGTCATGCTCATCCAGGCAAAAACAAGAGAACCTCCTCTGGATACAATGTTCATTTTTCTTTTGTGTTTTTTGATCTGATCAATGGTCTTTCTGGTAATTCCGCAGTGAAGAGTCACAAAATCAACGCCGTCCTGTGCATGAAGCCGGATCACGTCAATAAAATCCTTTGCAGTCAAAGTAGAAAGATCTCTCTGATAATGGATCACACTGTCATAAACAGGAACGGTTCCGATCATAGCCGGGCATTCCCGGATCAGTTTTTTGCGGAAAGGCTGTGTGTTTCCGTGAGAGGAAAGATCCATAATAGCCTCAGCTCCCATATTCACTGCTGCCATTACCTTTTCCATTTCAATGTCATAATCCTTACAGTCTCTGGAAACTCCAAGATTCACATTGATCTTTGTACGCAGCATGGAGCCTACTCCATTTGGCTCAATACAGGTGTGAAGCCTGTTGGCGCAGATAGCCACCTGGCCTTTTGCAACAAGCTCTCTGATTTCTTCCTCTGTGCGGTACTCTTTTGCTGCAACCTTTTTCATTTCCGGGGTGATAATTCCACGTCTTGCAGCCTCCATCTGTGTTTTATATTCTCTCATAAAGCGTTTCCTTTCCGTGTATTTATTTTTGTAATAATGATTTTATTCATTTGTATCTATTTTCTGTTTTACAGATTTGCCATATAAAAAGCATGATCCAGAGGGCCGCTTCCCTTTCCCAGGTCCAGTCCGGCTTCCAGAGCCTTTGAAATATATTCCTTTGCTTTTCTTACCGCCTCTTCCATTTCCATTCCCTTTGCAAGATTGGATGCGATCGCCGAAGAAAGGGTACAGCCTGTTCCGTGGGTATTGGGATTATGGATTCTTCTTCCTCTGATCCAGATCTTCTGTCCTTCCATGCAGAGAAGATCATCTGCATCACTGATGCTGTGGCCTCCTTTTAAAAGAACTGCCTTTGCGCCAAGATCACTGAGCTTTTCTGCTGCCGCCTCCATATCCTGTTTATTCTTTATCTCACAGCCGGAAAGAATTTCTGCCTCCGGAATATTTGGCGTGATCAGAGACGCAAGGGGAAACAGCTCTTTTATCATCATCTCTGCCCCGTTATTTTTCATCAGGGAGGAGCCGCTGGAAGCCACCATAACCGGATCCACCACCACGTTTTTTGCCTGATAAAACCGAAGCTTCTCTCCAATTACCTGAATCAGTTCTTTTGAAGATACCATGCCGATCTTTACTGCTTCCGGGTAAATATCTTCGAATACCGCATCCAGCTGGTCTCCCAGAAATTCTGGCGGAACCTCCATGACAGAGCGCACGCCTGTTGTATTCTGGGCAGTCAGGGCCGTTATGGCGCTCATGGCATACACGCCGTTTGTGATCATGGTTTTAATATCTGCCTGGATCCCGGCGCCCCCGCTGGAATCACTTCCTGCAATAGTCAGAACTGCATGAACGCTCATAGGTTTAAAACCTCCTGTATTTTTTTCTTCAGAAGAGCCGTTTCCTTCTGTATATCCTGAGCGGAAAAAATCCCGGACACTACGGCTGCCCCTGCCATTTTCCCTCCGGCAAGCTCTTCTATATTCTGCCTGGTGATCCCGCCGATGGCCACTGCCGGAACAGAAACCGCGCTGCAGATTTCTTTTAACTGATCTCTTGTAATACGAATGGCATCCTGTTTGGTAGGAGAAGGAAAAACAGCTCCCACCCCAAGATAATCCGCGCCCTCCTGTTCTGCTTTTTTGGCCTGCTCTGTAGTTTTTGCAGTGGCTCCTATGATAAAATCCTCCGGAACTGTTTTCCGTATGTCAGAAACCGCCATATCCTCTTTTCCCACATGCACACCGTCTGCTCCGCTTAAAAGCGCTGCCTTTACATTGTCGTTAATGATCAGAGGAACATGATAGCTGTGGCAGAGTTCTTTTATTTTTTCTGCTTCCTCCACAAGCCGGCTTTCCGGCAGGTCCTTTTCCCGAAGCTGGATCATGGTCGCTCCGCCCTTGAGAGCATCTTCAATCTGTTCGTACAGGGTCTGCCTGTCCGTCCATTTTCTGTCTGTCACTGCATAAAGAAGAAGCATATCTTTATGAAATTTCATGTTGATCTTTTGTCCTTTCCCCTTATTCAGAATACAAAGCTCTGTAAAAATATTTTTTCTCTTTTATTCCTGTCTTTTAAACTCCTGCAAATAATTTTCCGGATCGCTCCTGTGTCTTAAACTCCTGCAAATAATCCTCCGGATCTTCGCAGACCATAAGCCCGCTCATAACACAGGCGCCTGCCGCCCCTGCCCTTTTCACCTGACGGATATGAACGGGCGCGATCCCGCCAATGGCATAAACCGGTATAGAAACGCCTGCGCATACGTTTTTCAGAAACTCCAGTCCCCTCCCGGGCAGACCCTTTTTACAGTCCGTATCAAAAATGTGCCCTGCCGTAATATAAGTGCATCCCAGCCTTTCTGCCAGTACCGCATCCTCCACAGAATGGCAGGACGCTCCAAGAACCGGGAATTTCTGACGCTGGCTGTCATTCATTTCCATAAGAATCGGAAGAGGAAGATGAAGGCTGTCACATCCCAGCTCCAGAGCTGTTTCCGGAAAGCTGTGCAGAATGCAGACAGTTTTCTGTTCTCTGCAGATTTTAAGCACCTTCTTTGCAAGCTCTTTATATTCCTTTTCTGAAAGATCCTTTTCTCTCAGAATCACAGCTGCCGGACAGGCAGCCGCAATCTTTCTGATTCTGGCAAAAAAATCTTCCCGGCACAGTTTTCTGTTTGTGATACAGAAAATGTCTGAGCCTGCGTTTTTTTCAGACATATACATAATCGTTCAGAACCGGCTGAAGTCCTTCTTCTGCAATATCTCTGTACATCACATCCAGACTTCTGCTGTCATCAATTTCAAACTGTTCATCGCCTTTTGCTTCCTCTGATTTCCTGCCATTATACTTGCTTTCATGATCGCCGATCCCTGTGGATACCCCAGCGGAAATCTTTGTGGCAGCAATCTTTACAATACCGTTCCGAAATTCTGCGCTTTCCCTGGAAGATACGGTAATTCCTGCAAAAGGCAGAAAAATACGATATGCGCAGATAATCTGGCAAAGCTGCTTTTCATGAACATCCAGAGGGTTGATCTTATCATTGTTAATAATAGGACGAAGTCTCGGACAGGACAGAGACATCTCTGCATGAGGATATTTGCGCTGCAGATAATACACATGAAGGCCGGTGGCCAGCGCATCCCTGCGAAAATCTGAAAGTCCGAGAAGCGCTGAAAAAGCCACTCCTCTCATACCGCCCCGCAAAGCCCGCTCCTGGGCGTCAAAACGGTAGGGCCATACTCTTTTGTGTCCCATCAGATGAAGCTGTTCATATTTATCCGTATCATAGGTTTCCTGAAATACTGTCACATAATCTGCGCCGCACTGGTGAAGATAGGCATATTCATCTGTATTTACCGGATAGATTTCCAGGCCGACCATACGAAAATATTTCCGCGCAAGCCTGCAGGCCTCTCCAATATACGTTACGTCACTCTGACTGCGGCTTTCTCCTGTAAGGATTAAAATCTCCTCCATACCGCTGTCTGCAATGATCTTCATTTCTTTTTCAATCTGCTCCATGGAAAGCTTCATGCGGCTGATGTGGTTATAGCAGTTAAATCCACAGTATACACAGTAATTCTCGCAGTAGTTTGCAATATACAGAGGCGTAAAAAGATACACTGTGTTTCCGAAATGCCGTCCTGTTTCCATGCGGGCTCTCTGAGCCATTTCCTCAAGAAACGGCTCTGCCGCCGGAGAAAGCAGAGCTTTAAAATCCTCCACTGAGCAGGTTTCATGATTCAGCGCAGCCCTTACGTCAGATGCTGTGTAAACCGTATAATCATAGCTTTTCACCTGATCCATAACCTGTCCGCACACCTGGGATCTGATCTTTTCCATCCCGGGCAGATATTCCATATGATTTTTCCGGGAAGAGGGATCTGTCTCCAGACGGTGCTTTTTTTCCAGAGCCTTTTCAGAAAGATACTCAGAATCTACAAAAAACTGATTTTCCACTTCACTCACCTCTAATCTCTTAAAAATCCTGTCAGCGGATCAGAAGCAGCGGCGCCTCTTGTAAGCACTCTTCCAAGACCTGCAAGATACGCCTTGCGTCCGGCTTCAATGGCCTGTTTAAAAGCTGCAGCCATCAAAGGCAGGTTTCCCGCTGTGGCAAGAGCTGTGTTTGCCATAATTGCCGCCGCTCCCATTTCCATTGCCTCACAGGCCTGAGAAGGCTTCCCGATCCCCGCATCAACAATAATGGGAAGATCGATCTCATCAATAAGGATCTGGATAAAATCCTTTGTTGCCAGACCTTTATTCGATCCAATAGGGGATGCCAGAGGCATCACTGCCGCCGCTCCTGCATTTACCAGATCGCGGGCAGTGTTCAGATCCGGATACATATACGGCATTACCACAAATCCTTTATCTGCCAGAATCTCTGTTGCCTTTACGGTTTCCTGATTGTCAGGAAGCAGATATTTAGAATCGCGCATGATCTCTATTTTTACAAAATCCCCACATCCAAGCTCCCGGGCAAGACAGGCAATTCTTACTGCTTCCTCTGCATTTCTTGCTCCGCTTGTATTTGGAAGAAGGGTCACTCCTTCCGGAATAAAATCCAGGATATTCTCCTGGTCCTTTGTATTTGCCCGGCGTACTGCCAGTGTAATAATTTCTGCTCCGGCGTCCTTTACTGCCGCCTGGATCAGCTTCAGGGAATACTTTCCTGAGCCGAGAATAAAACGGGAGTTAAATTCATGTCCCCCTATGATCAGCTTATCATTCATTGTCCCTTTCCTCTCTTTGTGCATTGTTCTTCCACTGTAATTTGCGCAGTTAAATATCTCACGATTTACAGTGCGCTTTCCCATTGACAGCTGCTGTCTGGAATAAGCTTTGATTCATTACCGTTGCTGCAAAATTACAGTGACAGTATTATTTACCGGCAAGTATGCGCAGGACTGCGTGAGCCTGGTGGGCTGCACACACCATCACTCTGGAAGCCACAAGACTGTGCTGCTCTTTTATCTCGCTGATCTCATCCCCGCAGAGATAAAAATGCTCTGTAATCTTCCTTGTCCGGATATCGTTGGCGCTTCCCATTCCTGCCATTCCCGATGCTGCTACCAGATATTTTCCCTGCATGCTGCAGAGCACCACATCGGTAAGCA
>QFCE01000642.1_pt1 | contig 46181 bp, 46 predicted proteins | sample 5346091 | NCBI WGS metagenome assembly QFCE01 (sample SAMN09062252, study PRJNA434731) | Human gut metagenome, whole genome shotgun sequencing project. | isolation source: stool timepoint A chromium assembly | host: Homo sapiens | collected 2015 | reverse complement strand
GTTTTTCCCTGAAATCCTTTGTGACCGGATAGCAGACATCCTGATAGATTGGCTTGCCCTGCTCATCCACCTGCTTTGTCTTATAAGAAGGCATTGATACAAAGATTTTCTCTTTACCCTGCACGATATTGATATTATTTACGATGAAACTGTTTTCAAAATAAATGCGTGCAAGTCCCTTGATGTTACTACCTTCCCTCTCATAAGGTGTCACAGTTACGGAAAACTCCGGCATTTCCTGTGTACGCTCCTGCTTCTGTGTCTCCTCTTTCTCCGGTTCCTTAATTCTTGCATAGGCATCAAGGATATTGGTATAGAGTTCCTCACGAAACTCTGCTGTGATAGGATTGCACACATCCTTATAAATCACACCATTGCTTTCATCACGCTCATTGGAGCGGTATCTAGGCATTGATACAAAAAGCTCTCCCTTGTCCTTATTCTCAAGGATTGCAATATTGGTAATCTTAAATGAGTCACCGAATACTACTGTTGCAAATCCTTTGATGTTGCTGCCCTCTTTTGCTCTTACTTCGTTTACTTTAATTGAATACTTCATATGCTATTCCTCGCTTTCTTTTTGTTCTTTGTTTTGCTCCGGTATGATAAGCTCACACCAAAGCTGTTCTATCTGTTCACAAGACAATCTGCCATTAAGCCAGTTGCCAAGTGTAACGACCATTCCGTCCTGCTCGTAATAGAGCCACTCCTGTGTTTCAATGTTCCCCTCATACACGATAGTCACATCAAAATCAGGCATAAATAATCCTTCCTCCGCATCCCATACACAGGCTATTCCCTGTCTGAGTGTCAGATTCATGCTTTCGACATATACAAACCAGCCGCTTACGACTATCTGAAAGTCATCATCAATCTCTGCAATATCATCCTCGATGTCAATTAGCTCTTCCATTTCTGATACTGCCTCTTCTATCTCACTTAATCGGTATCTCTTATTCATCCATCACCGCCTCCTTATAAATGCACCTGACTACAAAACGCATGGTTCCTTTCTGGGAACAGGTAAAAAGAGTTAATTCCTTTTCCTCTCCCTGTGTCTTAATGCTGTTGTCATAAGGATTTACCACCTCTGTGTCTGTTACTTCATAGATATGAGTCTGTCCGTTTTTGTCGATAATTGCCACATCATCTCCTATGGAAATCTGATTCAGTGGTGTGAAAAATGTGCCATATCTGCTGCCATTATGACCGCACAATACACAGTTGCCACTCTCACCGATTCCTGCTGTTTCTTCAATATGACCAATCCCTGCATTAAGCACTTTACTTGTGGTTCCTTCCATTACCGGATACCTGATATCTAAGCCCGGTATCTCAATGATGCCGATAACACCGCCTTCTTTAAGAATGGCTTCATCCTCTTTACTAATGGAGGTTTGCTCTTTCTCCACATCTGTTTCTTCATCGTAATCATCCTCCAATGTCTGCTCAAATTCACTTATGAGCTGTACTGTCTGTTTTTCTCCGGTTGCCCGCCAGAAAAAAGGGACTGCCATAATGGCAATCCCTACTATAATTAGTAATCCTGCGACTACTTTTCGTATGCTCATATAATCCACTCTCCTATCGTATTCTGCCCTCTCTGTCGGTTGTATAAGTGCCTCTATTCTCCGCTACAATTCCTGCAGATTCTACCCTGTCATCAGCTTCTCTTTCCTCGCCAGGTCCACCAAGGTCAGCATCCATAGCCTTTGCATTTTCAAGGTCAAGCTGGGCATTCAGCTCACATTGTCTTGCAAGCTTTTCCTCCAGTTCCTCGCTGTATGCAAATGGCTTATCGTATTCCGCCTTAGATGCTTCAAGGTCATTCTGGTACTGTTCAATCTTCTTTTCTAAGAAATCAATATTCTCATGAAGTCCATTGAACAGATTTTCAAGTTTCACCATACTGCCGACCGGACTTGTTGAAAGCTCAGCTTTATACTCTGTCTTTCCACGAAGCACCATATAATTGATGCCAAGGAAATTCTTTTCTACAAGCAACTCAAATCCATGAAACTTACCTATTGCAGTTGTCTCACCTGTCTTACACTTACTGATAGCTTCAAGCATCATGGTTCCGCCATCCACTCTTTCTGTGTAAGTTGCCTTGCCTATGGTAATGGCAAACTCCGGATTATCAATCAGCTCCTTATCCCTTGCCTTTACATCCTCTCTGACATTTGCAAGTTTTTCTGTTGCAGACCTTATAAGTTTTGGATACTTAATCATAAAGTTATCCTGCAAGCCATATCTCTGATTGTCATAAGATGCCTTTAAAAGCTTAAGTCTCTGGACATCATTATCAATCTCCATCTTTTCTTTGATTAACGGATTGCCAGTTGCAACCGCCTTAATCTCTGCATAAGAAAGAGTTGCCTCGTCGATATCCTCACAGCTTCGGCTTACTGCCTTGCTGGTCATAACCTGACTGATAAAACGCTGCTTATTCTCCACAAGCGACCAGTTGTATGCATCAAAGGTTCCTTTGGTAACATATCTGTATATTGCAACTTCCTTGTTTTCATTGCCCTGTCTGATGCCTCGTCCCTCTCTCTGCTCAATGGAAGAAGGCTTCCAGGGACAGTCCACATGATGCATAGCAACAAGGTGTGTCTGTACATTAACTCCGGTTCCGCACTTGTCAGTCGAACCGATAAGAACTTTCTTCTTACCTGTCCTCATCTCCTTAAAAAGTGCGTCTCTCTGTGCATCCGTCTTGGCATCATGGATAAATGCTATCTCATCTGCGGGAATACCATACTGGATAAGTGTCTCCTTCAGATAATCATAAATAGTAAAATCCTTATCCGGTCCCGGTGTGCCGATGTCCGAAAAAATAAGCTGGCAGCCTATATGACCGTTGGCATTTCCTTTCTCATATTCTTTCCACACATTCTCCGCAACCTTGTTTAGCTTTCCATCTGGATTGTTTGGAGCATCCTTATCAATCAGCCTTGCATCTGTTCCTAATAATCTTGCCTCATGGGTAATCTTTAAAAAGTTGTCCTCACTCGGATCAACTCCACCACCTCTGATACGCTCTGCTCTTGCAACAAAGTTTTCCATGACCTGCTTTACATACCAGTCCGGCTCTGACTCCACAATGATAGGCTTACCACCACGAAGAGCCGGTACATCAAGAGCAAGCATGTCTGCTGTCTGCACATCGGCTACCTCACGAAAGATATTCATAAGCTCAGGCAGATTCGTAAATTTATTGAACCTGCTCTTAATTCGGAAACCACTTCCCTCAACTGTAAGCTCCAATGCAGTAGTCACCTCACCAAAGTTTGCAGCCCAAGAATCAAAGTGATAAATCCCCATCTCTTCAAGTGCCGCTTTCTGCAAGTAAAGCTGCATGACATACATCTCACACATGGTATTGGATATCGGTGTACCTGTTGCAAATACAATGCCTCTGCCATCATTTATCTCTGATAGATACTGGCATTTAAGTTGCATATCCGTTGACTTTTTCGCTCCACTGCTGCTGATACCTGACACATTATTCATCTTGGAAAAAATCGCAAGGTTCTTGAAATTATGTGCTTCGTCCACCATGATAGAATCCACGCCAAGTTCCTCAAAGGTTATAAGGTCATCCTTCCTGCTCTCATCAGATAGAGATTTCAGCTGTTCCTCCAGCTTTTTCTTCTGGCTTTCCATCTGCTTTACAGTCCATCGCTCTCCGTTACGCTCCTTCATCTCATCAATCGCATAGCTGATTTCATCAATCTGCTCGTTAAGCATTCTCTCCTTTCTCTCTGCTGAGATTGGAATTTTCTCAAACTGCGAGTGCGACATGATGATACAGTCATAGTCACCTGTCGCAATCCTTGATACAAACTGCTTTCTGCGGCTCTTCTCAAAATCACGCTCTGTGGCAACTAAGATATTTGCTGACGGATAAAGCCTTAAAAACTCTGATGCCGTCTGACCGATAAGCGGCTTTGGTACAACCATGATTGTCTTATTGGCAAGTCCAAGTCTCTTCTGCTCCATGCAGGCAGCCATCATCTCAAATGACTTTCCGGCTCCGACACAGTGTGCCAGCAGAGTATTTCCCCCAAGAAGAATTCTTGCCACCGCATTTTTCTGGTGTGGCTTTAACTCAATCGCCGGATTCATTCCCGGAAACTGTAAGTGACTTCCGTCATACTCACGCAGACGGATGTTATTGAATGTCTCGTTGTAATACTCCACATATTTCTGTCTTCGCTCCGGCTCTGCAAACAGCCATTCCTTGAACTTCTCCTTGATCATGTTCTGCTTTTCCCTTGCAAGCATTGTCTCATTCTTATTGACTTCGTAATGATATTTGCCATCTCCGTCATCAATCCTGTCCCTGACGGTTACAGTCTTTAGATTCAGCGTATCCTCAAAAATAGAATAAGCATCCATGCGGCTTGTACCATAGGTCTTAGTAGCTGCCACTGAATGCTTATCCATGCTCTTATTCTCGATGAACCATTCCATGCTCATCTTATTTAAGTGTACCTGAATGCCAGTATTGTAATACTGGCTTCTGACTGCCCTTGCCCGTCTAGGTGTATTGAGAAGTTCATAGATAAACTGCTCATAATCAAGCGGCTCAATCCATGTTGTGCCAATCTTTACATCAATATCTGAAGCTTCAATCCATTCCGGCTGCACCTTTTCAAGTGCTACCACATTGCCTGCAAATCTTTCTGCCTGCAGATTGTCTGTATCCGCTGCCATAGCTTTTGCTACACGAAGCTTGTCTCTCACATTGCCGGAAAGATACTCGTCTGCCGTCTCCCAGCCGATGTCGGGATTGTTCTCGTTGTAGCGGTCGGGATTTAGGAAAATCAATCCATCCAGCTCTTCCACAAGAACTGCCCTTCTAAGCTCTGCCAAAGCATCATCACTAAATGTTATCTCATCAGCTGTCTGCCCGGACTTTTCTGCAAGTTCTTCCTTTGCATTAGTAATATCCGGCTCATAGATAGAGAGCATATAGGCAAGATTTACATATCCAAATTCATTGACGGATACATTTAATGCTTCCACAGCAGTCTCAACCCTGTCTATGACAGTCTTTGCCTTAATCGTCTGCTTATAAAACATATCCGCTTTTTTCACCTCCCCGTCTTCATTTACTTCCTCAAGACTGCAAAGAAGTGGGTAATCGCTGTCATCCCTGAAAGCTATTCTGTTTGCTTTTGAAGTAATGGCGCCATACTGCTTTACAAATGCATCATATTTTACATTAAGAAGTCTCTGCTTATCAGAAAGCTCCTCCTCGCTGCAGCCATCCATCTGGATATCAATCAGCTCTCTTGTTATCTGTCTGATTTCATCAAGGCTTCGGATTCGCTCCTCGGCAGTCTGTGATACTTCTTTTTTTACCATCTCGGAATTTTCCCTGTAATAGAGTTTTCCTTCAAAAAATGTGTAAGTGTAGTTTCTCACATCCGGATCAGCCGGAATAACTTCCTCCGTCTGCTCCGCCTCATCTGCCACTCTCTCAAAATCTGTCATCTGGGCTTTGATATTTCCGATTGCCTTATTGAGAGCCTCGTACATATTGAAGTTCTCATCATTATTCACACAGACTGTATATCTGCTGTCCTGTCCATAAATCCTTGTATCATATTCCATAGATCCAAGCATCATCTCCGGATGCTCTGCAAAATAAGAGTTGACTGCAATTCCGTTCTCGGTCACACCAAGGTGTACCCAGTCAGGCTCAATATCAATCTTTCGCTCCCTCTTCTGCAAAAACAGGATATCTACTGTCACTTCGGTTCCTGCATTGTCTTTAAATGCAGTATTCGGAAGTCTTACTGCTCCCACAAGCTCTGCCCTTTCAGCCAGATACTTTCGGATAGTAGGATTTGCCTTATCAAGTGTTCCCTTTGTGGTAATCACCGCAACCATGCCTCCCGGTCTTACCTGGTCAAGTGCTTTTGCCAGAAAATAATCGTGGATACGGAAGTTATACTTGTTGTACTTTGGATCAAATACCTTGTAATCACCAAATGGCACATTTCCGACAACCACATCAAAGAAGTTATCCGGATATGTGGTATTCTCAAATCCTGTGATACTGATATTGGCATTCTGATAAAGCTGCTTTGCAATTCTTCCTGAAATGCTGTCAAGCTCCACCCCATACAGCTTGCTTCTCTGCATTGGTGCCGGCATACTTCCAAAGAAGTTACCGATACCCATAGATGGCTCTAATACATTGCCGCCTCTGAAACCAAACTGGACAAGTGCCGAGTTCATGCACATGGCAATCTCCGGTGAAGTGTAAAAGGCATTGTTTACTGTTGCCCTAGCTGCAGCATACTCTTCATCCGATAACATCTCTTTGAGTTCTTTGTACTCTTTGCTCCAGCTTTCATTATTCTCGTCAAATGCCTGTGACAGTCCGCCCCATCCGACAAACTTCGACAGAACTTTCTGCTCCTCCGGTGTGGCAAGCCTGTTTTCTGATTCAATCTGCTTTAAAGTACGGATTGCATCCATATTCCACTGGTATCTGGTCTTAGCACCGCCTTTTCCCATTTCCCAGAGATTGTAGTGGAAGTTGTGCTTCGTCTGCCCGTCAACATTCTTCTCATTTTCAAGACTTCCTACTTGCTGTACTGGCTCCTGCTTTGGTGTAAAATCTACAGTTTCCTGTAATTCTGTATCAGCCTGAATATCATCCACAGATACTGATACCACATCATCTGAAACCACATATCCATTCTCATCAATCTTGGTTTCCCAGCCATTCGCTATTGCTCTTTCCCTGGTTTCAAGACGATTGGCTTTTACACTATCCTCGATATCAAAGAATCTCTTATAGACCGGATTCATCTTATCCCTGTCAGCCTTCTGCTTTGTCTCCTGATAATACTTCTTCTGGTCTTCTCCACAGTAAAATGGCTGTTTTACCATATAGGATAAAATCTCGTATAACTCACGCCAGTCGAGAGCACCTTCCTTACGCACACCGTTCCTGTTCTTATAGCTGATCTTCACATACCCGCTTCTAATTGAGTACTCCACAAGACCATACTTATTGTTGGAATATGCCTTCCTTTCTGCATTATCTGTCCCTAATGCAATATCCCTGATAAGGTCAAGTTTATTGGGCATAAATGCAAAATCAGACTGCACCACATCCATAAGGAATGCCCTAAACGGAGTGTAGCAGCTGCAATCTGTTACAAGAATCTCCGCCGCATCACGCAGGTCTTCATCAAGCTCCTCAATACGCTTGGCATAATCAATCGGTGTAATATACTGAAGCTCTGATGGATCTTTTTCAGATGTTTCAGCATCTATCTCGGCGTCATATTCTGCCTTTGTTATCATGCGGTCTTCATCGGCAGCTTCCTGTGGTGTCATGCCATATGCAGATACATATGCTTCATTACTTTCCTCATGTGCATCTTCATGTAAATTTGCTACTTTTACAGTTCGGTTAGAAGCATAGCTCTCCGGCTCATCCGGTATTGCATAATCATCAACCTCTGATTCTGCCTCTTCCGGTTCCACTTCCTGATATTCGGCATCAATAACCTCATCATCCTCACGGAGTCCGTCCATCGCAAGCTCATCAATACGAGGTGTCTCAGGCTGGTATTCCCCTGTAAGAATAAGGACACCAAGCTCTTTTTCGATATCTTTCCACGAAACATATCCTTCAACCTCTCCATCCTCATCTCGCCACTGAAAACGCAGTCCATTCCCATGAAATGTGTCATATCCGTGCAGTCCTAGTCCGTCAACCGGCCAGCCTGCACCTCCCTGACCATACTCTGCTTTGATACGCTTTGCTCTGGTTCCTGCGTCAATCTCTGTTTCAAAAATCTTGCATATCCTGCCCTTGCCACCGATAAAACCTGTACCTCTCATAAGCACCTGTTTGATATACTCACTTGGTACTGTGGATGACTTCTTTGGATTCAGGTAATTGTATTTACCTGCTAATGCAGCTTTTCTGTCCTGCTCGAACCGACGCATAAACTGATTATTGTTTTCATCCTCAGTATGAATGGTGCCAATGCTTACCTGCCCGTTCTGGTCGAAAAAAAAGGAAGCCTGTGTATATTCGGCTTCCTTACTAACACCCAATGAATTGATTTCATCAAGTTCCCTATTCAGTTCTGTATCATCTGATTCTAGTGGAATCGCATCACTATCTGATGGAGTACCACTTCCTCTGCCTGCATCTTCGCCTGCTCTCTTATCTTCCACATCTCCATTGTCGATGACGGATTCTGTGGCTTGTGCTTCGCCAGATACTGCATCTCCAGCTGGTCGTACAGCTGATTCGCTTCCTCCTCTACCGCTGACATCTTCTCGTACATCTTCCCGAATCTCATCAGCGTCTTGTATCTTGCCGGCTCGTTCTCCTTTAGATAGTTCATCGCCATCCTTCCGTATTTGCCCAGCTTCGTGAGGTCCTCCGTCTCGTCCGGCATCTCTATCTGCGGATAAAGCAGTCCGTCCACTTCCTTGTAAGTCATTTCTTCTAACATATCCAATTCTCCTTTCGCTCTCGATTGCCTTTAAGTTACGACTAAATTCTCTAAGAACACTACAGGAGACATCGCATACAATGGAACCAAGACGGTAAATGATCTCTTCGTCTTTGATATTTACGATCTGACTAAAATCCTGTTCTTGCACAGATAAGTCAAATCCGCATCTCGTCCCTACAGCATACATGACACTTGCATATACAAGCTGCTCCATGTCCATTTCCTGCTGTAAGCCATTGCGTTTCTTACTTTCTTCCTTTATCACACTACCTGATAGCTGCATAAGCTCGGTCATTCGGTCTCCGAACTCTTCTTTTATTATAAGCCAAACATCTGTTCCTGTAAACTGTTTTAATATATTTTTTAGAGACTCCCTGTCGCTGTTATCGTACTGCTCAATCTGACCTTCTGACACAAGAAAATCCACATAATCTTTAAGATTTTCTCCCTCAAGGTCCCATGTCAGCTTAACATTCTTCCCTCCGGTATCACTGATATCAAAGATATACCTCATGCGTGGATTCAGTGCCCTTGACGGGAAGATGGCGCAGCCTTTCGCACCACGCTTTACATATCTTCCCACCTTTTTCCAGGTATCATAATCTGCCATGAGTGTGCTTTTTTCTGGAGGTCTCTGAGCTGTTACCATAACGATATTGTCAAATTCATAGCGGTATAACTGACCTGCGACCTTTAACACATCCTTCCAGTTCTTTTCTGATCTGGTGATGTTACCAATTTCAGAATCGTATATCGCTTTGACCTTCATATCAACGCCCATACCTTTGTCCTCCTCTACTTAAACATCTCTGCAAACAATCCCTTAAATAGCTTTAACTCATCCTTATCCAGCTCGATTGCAAATTCATTGTCGATTGCCTGTTTTTCGCATTTATCCTTTTTCTTTGCAATCTTACGCACCACACGAAGAATCACATAGCACTCCTTGGACTTTGCAATGCTCTGTTTAAAGGTCAGCTCATCCTCATCGACTGACTTCTGTGTCTGATAGATAATCTCTTTTAACTTATCATTGATACCATCTACTTCCTCAAGGGAAATAATAACGGATGCCTTAGAAGCACCCGATCTGTCCCACTCCTTATGAAGTTCCTTTACTAAAAACTCCATGTTCTTAATTACTGTTGTTGAATCACTTTTCATCTTGCTCTTCCTCCGTTTTCTTTTAATGAAGAAGGGAGCTGACTTTCGCTGATAGGTGCAAAATCAACTCCCTTCATGTCCTCTGCTCCAAGGACTATCTGCTCTGCATAATACATATCCATTGCCTTATTGATGGCATCGTCAAGCGACTCTGCCTTTACTTTCTGTACTCGTGAAAGCACTTCTTTTATCTCAACATCAAATTCCTGTTCCATATGATATCGCCTCCTGTAAAAATCTCATCACCGGCTCTTTTCTTCCTTTACCTGTCTTTCCTTAAAGCCTTCATCGTACTTTCCATCTTCCAGCCTGTCGTAAAAACAGTCCTCTTCAATCGTTCCAAAATCCTCATACATCTGGTGAAGGAAGTCATTCTGCAGCTTCTTTGGTACATCATCATCCTTTGACATATCCTGATAAAAATAGAACTTCTGCTTTAGCTTTGCCCTGTAATCATAGATATCCTCTATCTTTTCCGGTGTGCCATACTCCCTCTTGTATGTCTTGAAATTTGTAGTTGAAAGTGTGGAACCTAGATAAATGCCATGCTCCCACGATACCCCGATTGTGGTATTGTCCTTTGTAGGCTTCTCATCCTTCGGATAACGCTTATACTCTGTCGCACCAAGGGCGATTGTAAGGGAACCTGACTTCATATCCATCACCACAAGATTCCTTGGTGATAATGCTTCAAGCACCATGTAATCATGGTCATTGAAGTTATGAAATGTCTGTCCCCTTTCAAATGAGCGGTTCTCCATTTCATAATGCAGGTTAAAATCATCCACCCAGCCCTTATCGGTCATTCCAATCTCCTTAAGCTTTGCAACACATTCAGAAGAACTGGCTTCTTTATCAAACCGAAATTCTTTGGAATCGTTATAAAATCCCTGAAGAAAATGTCCGAGCTGAATATCATCCAGACAGAATCTCGCAGATACAGTTACATTTGCTGCCCTGTAATACTCTGTGAAGTTATCTGCTTCACCAAGTGTCCTTCCAAGCTGCAACAAATTTTCTGCAAGCTCTGACATATCATCAATTGCTATAAAACTCTTATAATCATCCAGAGTCATCAGCATATTTGTCTCTGTTCCCCTGTCGTTTTCTGTTACCAGTATCATATCTTTTAAATCCATTCTTACCTCCAGTCTCAGAGAGGGACTATGCCCTCTCTGCAAATTTCCTGTTATGGTCTTCCTATCACAACAATCTTTCCTGTGCTTGCCACATCCCTGTAGACCACACCAAGACTTTCATTAAGTGCCTCTACCACCTTGCCATTTCCGACATATACTGCCACATGGCTGATGTTCTTATATCTTCCATTGCTTGTAAAACTGTAAAAGATAAGGTCTCCCGGCTGTAACTCATCAAAGGAGACAGTCTTTCCGGCTTCATCAAGTCCCTGTGCCTCCGCTGCCGCTGTGGTTGCACCGCCATAACTAATATCCACGCCTGCATCTTTCCATGAATAATAGGCTAAGGAACTGCAGTCATAATAGTTACCGCTGTCTCTTAAATCCTGACTATAAGGAAAACCAACTCTGTGTAGTGCATAGGAGCAGACTGTTTTCTGCCTGCTGTCTGTAATTTCGTTTAGGATGGCATTGATTTCATCCTCAGTCATGGAGCTTACTCCCGGACTGCCGCCTCCACCTCCACTTCCGCTTCCGGCATATCCAAGCTGTCCCATAAACTCAGGACTCATGATCTGCTCAAGCATTTCCACCTGATCAGAATTAAATCCATAGACCGAAATCATATCCCTGTACGATTTTAGTGTGACATTCACATACAGAACCGACTTCGTGACAGTAGTTACATTACCGTCTGCATCTGTTTCTTCCACATCTTTTGTTCCTGTGCTTGTGGTGTATGAACACATATCATTTACAACTGCCTGCAGCCAGCCTTTTGAAGTATCATTCATGACTGTTGCAGTATCTCCGACACCATGCTTGACCATATAGACAGCCATGATGTCATAGTAATTGCTTGGGTTTTCTTCCATACCTTCATAGTCCACATATACAAGCTCTCCAAGGTCATATCCGGTATGCTCATTCACTTTCGTATTCACATCCCGGTTAAATTCCTGCACATAAGCACTCGTTACTGTCTGCACGGTATCTCCTGATTCAAGTGGTGGCAGAAATAAAGCAAATGGAGAATTGTAAAGAATTGCTATCGCCGCAATAACCGGAACCGCAATCATGGCAACTACAAGAACAAGTAATAAAAGCACCAGTCCGACAATCGGTGCCGCTGCCTTTACCCAGGTAATCGCTTTTCGCACAATCAGATCCTTTACCAGCTTTGCCACGCTGTCTGTCTGATTCTCCTGTGCTTTCATCTTATCCAGAAAGAATTTTATCTTCCTGCTCCGGTTGGTCATCTTTTCATCCTTGACCTCTATGGACACACCTGCTGCATATCCAGCTGCTATGCCAATTGCAGTACCAACTCCCGGTGCAACCGCTGTTCCTGCCGCTGTAGCAGCTGTCTTTGAAGCAGTTTTCGCTGCAACCTTGGCAGTAGTCTTGGCTGTTTCTTTTGCCGTCTCTTTAGCTACGGTTTTGGCAGTATCTTTGGCAGCTTTCTTTGCTGTCTTTTTTGCCAGCTTCTTTCCTGCATCTACCTTCTTGATTCGCTTCTTTGCCTCGGCTGCCGCCTTTTTCCTGAAAAGTGCTGCACCCTTGGAAGCAGTTCCGGTAACAGGTCGGCTTGCTTCATATGCAAGATATGCTGCCTGCGATACCTCCTGACCACCTTCCACATGCTCCGTTACTGCCCCGGCTGCAAGTGCACCTGTTCTTCCTGCAATGTGAAGATTCGTGTTCTTGGTCTTGATGGAAGTGTTAGATTCTCTATAGTTTCGCTTAAATCTTGATAATCCTTTATTCTTCGACTCTGACTGATGAATGGTACTCTTGCGATATGACTTCTTTCTATCCGTATTAGTTACCTTTGCACCAGCTGTCTTAGGACCTCTCTCTACTGTATAGATGTTACTCCCCTTAATCTTGGCTCCCTTCGGTTCGTGGGCATGAATCTTGGCTTTCTCCTTGGTGTGAATGACCATCGGTTTGTCATCAACCTTTCTAATTTTCAATTTTCTCACCTCCTACTTTGAAAAATAAAATAAGCCGCTAGGGAGCAAAAATTACTCCTTAACGGCTATGTAAAATCATTCAATATTCAATTATTAAAAGCAACATGAAACTGAAATTTATCTCTCCAAATCAATATCTATTTTGTACTCGTCATCAATAAGTATATAATTAACTTCGTGTGCAATAGCGAGTTCCAAGACTTGCCTATTATCTTCTATTACTGATTCCAAAGTACAATCATCATCATCCAAACGACTTTCGATTATACTTGCATAGCTTTTTATATCTGCATAATGATTTCTAATATAATCCTCACTCATTACAAGACAATAATATTTGATACTATTAAGATACTCCTTTTCAAAATCCTTCGCCCAATCAAATGGAATATAACAGCCTTCAACAATCAAATTCTGCTTATTTTCTATTGCAGTCTTAATCATTTCACGAACAATCGGCCACAAGTATGCTGTTAAATCTGAATCATCACTTGTTGGGGTAAGTTCCGTGTTGCCACTTCTTATTAAACCCATTTTCAAATGGTCTATTGAGAAATATGGATATTTATATTTTTCAAGCAGTTTCTGTGACAATGCTGTTTTGCCTGTATGTGAGGCTCCAGCTATCAAAATAATCATAATCTAACCTCGCTGCAAAATTCAAATTCATGCATACTTTCAATCTCTCCACAAGACTGAAAGTTTATTCACTCTCTATATCATCGATTATTTCTTTTGCTCGATATAAGATATGTAATTCTCTATTTGCTACAAGTGTTCCTAATCGTGTATTCTTTCTATTTTCATATTCTCGAACTGCTTCTTCATAAGACAATTGCAATGTAGATAAATGAAAACTATCTATTTCATCCTGCGTTAAATTTTTTTCCCCAAATGATTTTACTTTACACAAGAAATAATTATTAATATTATGCCTATGAATCAGGTTATAATAATCACTTACAACTCCTATTTTAAAAACTATTTCTACTGATACACCTAATTCTTCTTTTAGTTCTCTTTGAATGGCAGTTTGTAACTCCTCGCCTACCTCAACTCCTCCGCCAGCAGTTTCAATTAATGTTGCTTTGCCAAAATCATCATCTCGCTCGGCTCTTACAAAATAGAATATTCCGTTTTCATCATATACAATTGCTCTAGCAATATTTCTATCATGGTCAATATAATCAAATTGCCATTGCGTATCCTGCAGTTCAATATATATTTCTTTATGCACCATATATTCCCCCTGATAATCGACATCAAAATTCAAATTCGTCTCTCTGTATTACTGAAAAATTCACATTGCTAATCAATACCATGCAATTCATCTTCTTTAGGCTTTCGCACATGCTTTTTCATTTCTTCTTCACATGCACCAAACGACAAAAAATTATGTCTTGCCTGTACGAGACTAACTCGATTAGCTCCACCTTCATATTCATTATCCTCTAATTGTATTGGATCATCCTCCCAAAAACACACTGGGCATATATCGTAATTACCATTAGGCTTTTCATCAAAAGTATAAAATCCACAACATGGACACTTATATTTTTCAATTATTTTATTCATAGTTGGTCTCCGCAAAATTCAAATTTTCTTTTCCCTAATAATTACAAATATTCCTTGGAAATTGCTTCCACACCATACATTTCCATAAATGCATCCAGGTCCGCTGCATCCCCAATCAACATATTCTCGTCAAAGTGTACGATAAGCATATCTTAAAATCCAGCCACATGTTCTCCGGTACAAATGATACATTTTAGAACTGCTTCCTTATTTATTTTTCATATCGAATCTTATATGCTTTCTTCTTAAAAATAGGGAATATCTAATTTATTATCATCAAGGTCGGACATTCATCCGACCTCTTGATTATACTATAGATTCTATAAAAATTCATCTGTTATCACTGCAGCATTGCTTCTTTTTTCTTCTGTTCCGCAATCTTCTCATGAATGTTGGTATTATACAGCCTGTACAAATCCGTATCCTTGCTGATCTGATTATCAAAGGGAATTACTACCGAACCACACTTAATAAGTCCCATTCCAGAGGCGGTATTAGTTACGAACCGAAGCTGTGCCTCTGATACCCCGATAACCTCCGCCATCTTTGAACTATCTGTATTTGCCTGCTTCAAGAGTGCCACAAACTCAGAGTTTGCAAGCATTGTGGTTGCTGTGTAATTCTGCAACAGATCGACAACATTCTGCGTGATACCGGTACAAAGACCTCCCTGCTTTCTTACCTTCTTCCAGAGCTGCTGCAAGTATTTTGCAGAATACTCGGAATTAAGCAGAACATGGAACTCATCAATATAGAGCCATGTTGCCTTGCCTCTCTTGCCATTCTCAACAATCCTGTTCTGAATGGATTCCATCATAACAAGCATTGTGATAGGACTAAGTTCTGTACCCAAGTCCCTGATGCCATATACTGTAAATCTGTTATCCACATCCACATTTGTCTGGTGATTGAAGATGTTAAGCGAACCATTTACGAAAAGCTCTAGTGACAGTGCAATGTCCTTTGCTTCCTCCTCCGGCTGCGCCATAAGGATATCGTAAAAATCACTCATCACCGGGATATACTTCTCTTTGCTTCTTGCAATGTCGATATACAGCTTTCTCACGCAGCGGTCAATGATTGACTTCTGTCTTGAATTTAAGCTGTCTCCGATACACTGCTCACAAAGACCAAGCATAAACTCGCCCTTTTTCTCTTACCATTCCCTTGGAATCATTCGGATCAAGGCTCCATACATCCATCTCCAGCGGATTCACATAGTTATCCGTGTAAGTGGACATATTTACCACTGTTCCACCATAAGTCTCAGCAATATCAAAGTATTATGTCGATAGGTAAGCCTTTGAAATTATCTCCAACTTTTCCCCCGACTCACACCGTACGTGCGACTTTCACCGCATACGGCGTTCCCTCGTGTTCAAGCAAGTTTACAAGTTCCTTTGACAGGTTTAAGTTTTCTAGCTCGTCTTAGTCGATTCAGCTTCACTTTCTGCTTTTCCGAAAGGTTACTACAGTAATCAGCATTTTTATCTTCAATAAGTGGAATAACAGCTTTGCTAACAATAACGATATTGCTATAATCGTCAGTACCATTTCTTTCTTTTGGTTTTATTCTGATACCGACTGCATTTTCTGGCTCTAATTCATTTCCAGTAATGTAACATTTCCCATACTGTGCCACGAACTTTGAAACCACATTATTTCTAAATTCAATCGTATCATCTTCATTAAGAAACATCTGAAATGCTTTCAGTTTACTGCTTTCCACTGCTCTCTGATTATTATGAATTTTCTTTCTGCCCTTTTCAGTATAATTGCATATCTCCTGTGAAAAATTCATTGGAGATTTATGATGCACTCCTGTAATCGGCAACATATGAATATCCATAATTCTGTAAATCTTTTTACAGTCTCTGATTCCTGTTGTTTTCTTTTTGAAATCACTTGGAGTTTCTCCGAATCTGACTATTTTTGCTTTCTTCCTCAACCTGTTGTTACGGGTTCGTAATAAAGCATAATCAACCTCTGTAAGGTTGTTATAAACATTCGTTGCAATCCGATAATAATTCTGTATCCCAGTGACTGCACTGTTATACTTCTTTACTTCCTCTGCGTTTGTATGATTCTGTATTTCAAGAATCTTTTGTCTCAAATTAGCTTTTGATTTCTTCAAGGCTTTTTCACACATATCTGTTTTTGCAACATAACCATACTTTGATTTTCCCTGTGGCACTGCTTTGATTTTGAATCCAAGAAAATCTGATGAATTCTTTTTCAAATTTGTTACCTTAGACTTCTCTGGACTGATTTCCAATCCCAGCCTGTTATTCAGAAAATCTACTACAGCATGGTAATATCTTTGTGCTTCTGGATATGTTCTGCACATTATTTTAAAGTCATCTGCATAACGCACAATATATCCGTCTTTCAGATTTGTGTATTGTCTGGCATATTGTGCAAAACCTTTGCTATTTCCCTTTCGTGGCATATAAGTTTCCCATTGGTCACTTATCCACCAGTCAAGTTCATTTAACACAATATTAGATAATAACGGAGAAAGTATTCCCCCTTGTGGAGTTCCTTTAGTCGGTATTCCCTCTCCCTCGATTTCACACTTTAAAAGTTTGCTTATAATACACAACAGCCTTTTATCCCTGATTCCAAGATTCCAGATTTGCTTCATTAGTTTTCCATGATTGACATTATCGAAAAATCCTTTAATATCAATATCCACACAATAATAATGTTTGCCTAAATTGATAAGGCTTACCATTCTGCTGACTGCGTGGTGGGTACTTCTGTTTGGTCTGAATCCATAGGAATGATTATGAAATTTCGGCTCGCATATGGGTTCTAGCACCTGCAAAATACATTGTTGAATCAGTCTGTCCCATATAGTCGGTATGCCAAGAGGTCTCTTTTTATCACTGCCAGGCTTTGGAATATATACTCTCCGCACTGGTAATGGATTATAGTCCTCTAATCTGGCTCTCACTTCCTTTATCAGCATTTCATCATTAAGTTTGGAAATATCCTCTATTGTCTTTCCGTCAGTACCTTTGGTTTTACTACCAGTATTACCTTTCAGATTTCTGTATGCTAATCTGATATTCTGCTTTGAACCTATTACCTCCATTAACTTGTAAAAATTATTGTTGTTTCTGCTTTGTTGATACAACTCATCAAATATGCTCTGCATATCAAAATATTCGTTGTATCTCAGCTTGTCTTTCTTCAACATGGTCTGTACCCTCCTTTCAGAGTAATACATCTCTTAGTCTTACACGAACCCATGCTGAACTCTCTACTTGCTCTAGCACACGACTAGTGGCTATCCCTCCACCACTTATTATCATGGTTTCATCGGTACTGTGCCACCACTCTCACTGGCATAAATACAGGTTATAACTATGCTAATCTCACACAGCTTTTCCCTGTAAACACTTCACAGATGGTAAAATCTCCATGTTGCCAGCTTTCCACGTTCCAAATATGCTATCTTTACATATACCCTTAGGTTTCCTCTATAAGCCTGTTACTTTACCAATGCCTGTAACATTGTATGGACTTTCATATGAACGATTTTTACTCATCCACAAGTAACGACACTAATTGTGTCACATGGCCTTTCGACCACATCCCGATATAGACCTGTACATTCGAGGATTCGTCAGTTTTTAGCTGTACTCGTCAGCTTTTATTCCATTCTAACCATAGGTATTTTATAGACCTCCGGCATATCACATACAACTCCCACCTCTGGGAATCTTTCGACAACCTAATGTTTCGGTATGCTTCTGCCGACTTCACCGAGCTTCTGACACTTCATATTTACCTAATCCGTGCCAGTCGGAGTATCAAGGAAGCCCTTCGAGGCGTTACCCTCTCATTTGACTTTTCGCATATTTAGTTCTCCTTATGCTAATTGTTTTTATATAAACGCGACGCATAAGTGGACAACCTTTTCAGTTGCCAACGTGTCGCACCGTTCATTGGATCTATGACGATTATCTCATCATCTCCCGACAAGAATACGCTGCCCATTTCCATCTTACAGAAGAAGGATTTACCGGAACCCGGCACTCCGAAAACGAAGCCATTTCCGTTTATCAGCTTCTTTCTGTTACCGATATTCACATTCTTGCTGATCTGATTGATACCATAATAGTTCCCTGTGCTGTCATTTAATTCCTGCACATTGAATGGCATAAGCACCGCAAGTGACTGGGTAAGAAGGGTACGCATTGTCTCCACCTGTCTTACACCAATCGGAAGCGCTGTGTTGAGTGCCTCCCTCTGCTTTAAGTAGTGTGTATCAATCGTACAGCTGTTACGCTTTCCGATAGTCTCCACTGTCTCACAGACGCTATCAAGCTCTTTTTTGCTCTCTGCCATAAGAATAATAGTAACTCCCACGAAGAAAAGGCACTGGTCATTCTCACGAACATCATCCATGATTTCCTCAATCTCCTTTTTCTCCGTTCTCTTGGCATATGAAATTTCCGTAGAAAAGTCGTTATTCTTATTACGGACTCTCTGCTGCTTAATGATATCCGACTCAATACCAAGGTATTTCTTCTGAAGCACCTTTGTAGTCAAATCCTTAGGAACAGGCACCACATCAATGCTCGTGATGGAATGAACCGGAAGGGAAGTAATCTCATTGATAAATCTGTCTGACAAACTGCTCGGATACTTTTTGATAAAAAGTGCCTTGCAGAATTTACTCTCATCCTCAAAATGGTCCGGGAAATATTTCACCATCCCATTGCACAGATCATTTCTAAAATCTGCTCCGACCTTCTTTGCCTTTTTGATATCAAAATCAAAGCTGCCCTCATCTCCAAGATGATAATAATCATAGAGCACTTTCAGTCTCTCATTGCCATTAAGCGGAACAATCTCTGCCCCAAGCTCAATGAAAGCCTTGTGTATCGTTGCCTCAAGGGTAGCAAACTGTGCCTTTGCCTCCTCGAAGTTCTTTCTCTCAATCGTGATTGTCAGGTATCTCTCCTGCTCAATCCCCTGTCTGCCCTCAATAATCTTCTCCTCAATGATGTCATTGTAGATTCTTCTATAATTATTGAAGCCATCGTTTTTCTCAGCAATCAGAACCTTGTCACGGAGTTCATCCATGTTTTTGTTCTTATTGTTGATCGTAATCTTATAATTACAGTCCAGCGAATTTAGGAACTTGCAATACCTCTCGAAAATACCGATCTGCTCATCCTCCGTTGCTGTCGTGTAATTGATGTCCTGAAAGCGGTAGCATTTGGAATACTTATTTTTGCTTACTTCAAAAATGCCGTTTTCAGCCACCGCCATAATCTCTATGGTTTCCTGAATGGATTTAGGTGTCTTATACAAAGGCTCACTCGCCTTCTTTAATAACTTAAATCCGTCTGTAAATAAACCCATGTCTCTAACCTCGCTTTCTTATAATGAAAGCCCGCCGGGAACTTCACCCTGCGGGCTGTGTTCCCGACCTTTCGGTCAGATACTATTCGTTTCTAATGCATTGCCTTATATGCTGCAATGCCTGCTACTGCCGCCACAATGACTGCGACAAGTCCAAGCAGCATGTTTCTCGTCTTTTTCTTCATTGCTTCAAACTCCTCCTGCTTCTTTACAGCCGAATCAGCTGTTACAGTCTCCTGTTCTGCCTTTCTGCCTTTCTTCTTTACCTGTTCATTCTGTTCTGCTTCTAACTGCTTTATTGCAGGTTCTCCCTCTGTTGATACATAGGTAAGCGCCCTGTTGCCAAACATAAAATGCAGTTTCTTTCCCATATACTCATAGAAATTCATCCCATTAAAGGAATAGAAACCACCAAGTGCAATCGGTGCCACACAGGGAATTGCCACATAAGCAGAACCCGTAAGACCGATATACTTGTAAAGAAGAAGGACGATACCGCCACCGACCACTACGCTTGCAATGGAAAATATAAGCTGCCTTGCAGTAAGTCCCATCGCAACCGATTCCTGATAGCGGTCTATATCCTTGTTTACTTCGATTACCATTGTCCCTGCCTCCTATCTTGATAAATCCTTTGTCTCCGGCTTTCTTGTCATTCCAATATTCGCCTCATACTTATCCATTCCATCCGGACACAGTTCCCTGAGCTTATCTACATTGAACAGATAAAGTGGATATTCGCAGAAACCGCTCCTTTGCGTGAATCCTGTAAACTCTCCAATGTCATTGTCTGTAATAAACTTTTCAATATCCGGCATGTCATTCACATTCAGATATCCGCAGTAATTTGGTGCTGCAACCGACAAATTCACAGTCACATCCCCAAAAAACTCCTCATGTCCATCTTCATTACACATAAGACCAATAAACATTGCCCTGTTATTCATATACTGCTGGATATCAAATGTCACCTGCGTTTCTCCGGTTATACTTGAATTATAAGTAACCTGTTTCTTTTCATTATCCATTTCTGCCTCCTTCTATAATCCAAATGCCTTGCTTGTAAGTGTCTGTGCACCCTTCACGCTTCCAACAGTCATTGCTATCGTAAATGTCATTTCACACAGATATATAAGTGTCTGTGCCCAGTCAGCATAACTTCCTGTAAATACCGGAAGTCCTGCATTGATAAACGCATTACATACCACAATCGCAAGTGCCATCGTTACTGCCTCAAATACACACGAAAGAAAATATTTGCAGTAGGTAGCCATTGTATGACTGACCATTCTGTTTCCTGCCATCGTGGAGCATGCAATCGCACCAAGCGGCACAATAATCAGTATCTTTAAGAACCTGAAATACACTGTGTAAATGATAAAGAATCCACAGATAATAATGATGATTGCAAGCAAAGCTGTAAGTATCAGCATTACCAGACTTTCACCAAATCCGAGTCCCTTAATGATGTCTGCCTGTGTACTGTCAATGGCAAGCTGCGTCGTTGTCCCGGCAGATATAAGTCCCACCAGATTTCCTATGGAAGTAAAAAACGCTTTCATAATCGTGACATTATTTGCAACAAACCATTCTGCAAGTCCCAGTCGGATAAGCATACGCAGGATTGATTCAAACCTCATCTCATCTTTTACATCTATGCTTTCCGAGCAGAAACCGATAACAAAGAACAGCACAACAAGGGATGATCCGACTGCTACAAAGACCGGCTCTATACCCCTCAATGACTGCCCAGGGACCTCCACCCTTGAAACTGACCGGTGACTGTCCAAGCATTGCAAAGACCAGGGATATCTGATTGTTCCAAAACCCAAACACCGCCTCAAGAAGTGCAAGGATCTTGTCTCCAAGCTTAAAAATATCCATACTTGTTATTCACCTCTTTTCTTTTACTAAAAGGGGAAATGCATTTCCCCAATCTTAGAAGCCTAAGAATGTCAGAACTGTTGAAATACCAGCCATCATGACACCTGCCACAATTCCTTTCAGAGCGGAGTTCATGGTAGATGAATCCTGCTGCTGGTAGGCTTGTGCGAACTCCATGACATTCTTTGCAAGAATGATGACACCAACCGCACCAATGACTGCAATGATAAGTGTCTTTAAGTTCTCAAGCGGCTGTGTTACTGCGGAAGTACCTGTACCTGCTGCAAAACAAGTAGTGCTCATAAGCATTACTCCCATAAGTGCTCCAGATAATGCCGGAACGAATCTTTTCTTAAAGTGAATGAATCTGCTCTTCATGCCTTTCTCCTCCATCTGATTGTTGTTAGTTGTAATAATCTGTTCTTTTCTCATGTTGTGTCTCTCCTTTTTGATAAAAAAATAAGCCAGCAGGGACAATCCCTAGCTGGCTGTTAAAAGTAACTCTATATGATCAGGCAATGCCTGTTGTAATGATTAAATCGGGCTTTCCCCGATGTGTTTAGCTATTACCACCTCCTTTCAAGGTGCAAAAAAAGCACCTTAACCTTATTGGCTAAAGTGCTTGTATTAGTTTGATATTAAATTGTTGTGAGTCAGACAAACTTGAAGTTGTCTAAAATAGTAAAGCCGTACCGCTTACTATTTTTTCTTTTACTGCTGAAACAGTATCTTTGATTGAATGCGTAGTTGTATCTATAACATTTAATTCATAGATTCCCAAATTGGAAAATTGCTCCCACATGGTTTCTACCAATTCGATATTTGTCTTTCGGTCTAACTTTGAGCGTTCAACAGCTCGCTTCAAGGTTTCTTCCTTACTTGCCCTTAAAATAATATAATGCACCTCATAATGTTCCCGAACAAGACTTTGCCACGGCTTTAAAAACCACGGTCCGATAATACCGTCAACAATTACATCATATCCACCACGAGCATATCGCTTCGCAGCTTCTAAAAACGCTTCAATGACAATCAAATTTTGCTCATTTGATTCTGGTAAATGCGGTGGTATTGCCCCTTTACTCAAATAATGATAAAAGTCATCTGTGTGCATATGCACAGACTTTTCCAAATCTGATTCTTTTGCAACAGCAGATGCCGTTGTAGTTTTTCCTGTCCCCGGCGCACCTGTGATTACAATAATTCTACCTTGATTTATCTATATTTTACCTCCACAAATTCCGATTTGTTGATAACTCATTATATCATAAATCTATTCACTGTATCATAAATCTATCCACTTTTCAATCTATATCACGCAATTAACTTGGAAAGGAACACCGCCGAGCAATGGGTTATCTCGGCGGTCACTCTTTTACTCGTTGTCCGCTCCATACGATACCGACGACGGAATTCCGTTATCATTTAGATTTTTCTCGATATCCTTCACCGGAAGTGAGGAAAAATACGCTTCTCTTCCCTCTTTTATTATAAGCTCGTGGCACGGCTTGTTTCCGGCGTTGTCGGGAATGCGCGCGTCCATTATGTTCACGGCTATCATCTCGGGAGTAATGGCGGCTCTCCCTCCGGCTTGACCTACGCACACCACCGCGTCGGGTCTGTATTGCTCCACCGCTTTTTTAAGAACCTCTCCTGCCTTTCCAAACACCGTCGGCACTTCGAGCTTTAAAATTTCCGCGCCTTGTATATCGTTTTAAGGGCAAGTAAAGAAGAAACTATGAAGCGAGCTATCGAACGCTCAAAGTTAGACAGAGAAACAAATATTGAATTAGTTGAAACAATGTGGAAGCAATTTTCCAATTTGGGAATCTATGAATTAAATGTTATAGATACAACTACGCATTCAATCAAAGATACTGTTTCCGCAGTACAAGAAAAAATCGCAAGTAAGCGCACCACTCTTGTGGAAGAAAGCGAACTTACTCATGTTGCGGCTCCTGATAATCCCACGAAAGAGTTTGAGAACCGGCAAGAGCGTTTTGCACTATATCGAGCAATGCAACAGTTAGATGCCGAAACTCGTGAAGTAATCCATCTGCGATTAGCCGGTGATTTCTCTTTCCGTGACATCGGTGACATTCTTGGGCACAGCGAAGTATGGGCTCGAGTGCGCTTTTATCGTGGTAAGGAAAAACTTGTAAAGATTATCGGAGGTGATAACAATGCGTGAAACCAATCTTGACTGCTGCGTAGTCAGGGATTTACTCCCATCCTATCTTGAAGAATTGACCGAGACAGAGACCTCTGCTATGGTCAGAGAACACATTGAGCATTGTGCGGCCTGCCGCCAGCTTGAAGAGGATATGCGCAGGCAGGTTCCTATTGAAAAAGCGCCACAGCGTGCACTTAGATTTTTAAAGCGTGTTAAACGCACTCGCTTAATAGCGGCAATTCTTTCCGCACTTGTTGCCCTGTTTTGTATAGGGTGGCTCTATGATTTGGAGTTTCATTATGCCAATACAGAAGCCGGTAGGCTGGAAGCGGTATGTGACTATATTCCTTCACCGGAAGGCAACACTATTTCCGGTGTGGAAGCAGGAACTCCGGTTCGTGCAGTCTCGTGGCAAACAATAGACAATCACCTGCTGATCTTTTTCGCAGCTGATAACGAGGAAAATGTTCATGGTGTTATGCATCTTTACTCTGTTAATCCTGTTCAAATTTTATTCCTCCTCTGTGACTTCCATAAAAAGTATATCCTATGCGTTCTTAAGCTAGCTGCTGTTAGTGCTTCTCATTGCACCCTGGTTATAAAAGCCATACTCACAAACCTCTTCACCAAAACTCTTTACATCTCTAATATAGAACTCTATCTAGCGAACTTTTAGAAAAGATATAAAACATCAGAGTATGGACAGTTGCGGATGTACTTCAGAAAAGATTAGATGTCTAAAAAGCTTGTAGTTAAAGCTTTTTAGACATCTAAATCTAGGTACTAAAACAATTCATCCAGTAAAATATAATATTTTATTTTCTCCCAATCAGGCTTGATCCCCAGTAAGTCAAAAAATAGCTCGACATACTGTTCTTCCCCGATATCCTCCCTGATCGACCGGACGCAGAAGGCAATGTCATACCACTTGTCCGCCCTGCCGCTTCTCCCAAGATCAATAAAGCCACTTACTTTGCCATCTTTCACAAAGATGTTGCTGTCTCCCAGGTCGCCGTGGGAAAAGACAAGTTCCTCTTCGGGCTTTTCCGTCTTTAAAAAATCATACAGCTCGCGCGGATCTTTAAATGGAGTGTCTTCTTCCCAGTTTTCGCAATCCACATCGGCCAGATCGTTATTCAGTAAGTAATCCAATTCGGCTAAGCGGCTGTCTAAGCTATTCGTATAGGGACAATCCGATATGTCGATGGAGTGAAAGAGCCTGATGCACTCCGCATACAGCTCGATAATCTTTTCAGGGCTTTGTTCATCTTCATACTCTTCCGAGCAAAGGACGCCATCGGCCTCACTCATGAGCAGATTGCTCCAGCCATCATGCCGTTCAAAGTGCAGGACCTTTGGAACAGGCAGCTTTCCTTCCAGCCATAGCATCATGTCCTTTTCCCGTTCCACATCATAGGTGGTCCCTTTATACCGGCTGTCCGTCATTTTTAAATATAGGTTTTCATTTTCTCCCACCAGCTTATATACCTTAGCAGGAGACATTCCTTCCGTATCTTTTACGCAGCGGTATTTTTCGATCAGTTTTTTCAATTCCGGTGATATTCTCATTTTAGCCATTTATTATTTCCTTCCTCTTTTCTACAGTATTTAAAGATACCCCAAGAAGCTAATTATAACAAGACGAACTCCAATTCACTGTTCCTTGCATTCTAAAACCTTAAATACCAGAAAACAGCTTTTTCAAAGTTGTTTTCAAAGTTGGCGTATAACATAGTATCGACGGAGCCGATTTTGAAACCACAATTATGATAGAATTTACAAGCTATAAGGTTATTGTCCTGGGTTTCAAGCATTAGTCCATGCAAGTTTTTATGCTTTGCCCATTCTATAGATATATTGATAAGCGCGCTGCCTATGCCTTGCCCCCTGAAATCCTTACATACGGCGATATCTTCTATATAAGCGTACCGGTTCCAATTTTTTCGCAGTTTAACTTTTCCGACGCATTTATCGTCTTGGTAGTAAAGATATATTATCTTATCAGTATTGTCAATATATTCAAGGCAATCTGCCTCCTCATCCTCTTCATCCTCTTCGTCTTGGTAGCTTTTTAAATATGGCGCTTCATAGAGTAATTCTGTAAAGGTCCAATTCTCGTTTTCATACCTCGGTATAATCTTACCTATCACCTCAAATGGTTCGCTGGGTTTATCGATATCTTTCAGGTGCCCTGCTTTCATTTCTGTAATCACTGTTCCCGCCTCTCTTCTATATCAGCGGCATATGTGCTATCCAGGCAGCCGGTTTTACCAGTGTATTTTTTATACATGTCCCTGGTATATTTTGTTATATTCCTATCATACTCCGGATAGGCATAATGAAGCCTTTCCGCCACCTCACCGGATACCGCCCTGAACAATTGATGGCATAGAAATAATGCTTCCCATATGTTTTCATAGGAATCCATCCGGTAGGTGGACAAAAGTTTCTCCCACAAATCCTCGGATATATACCTTTCAATAAACTTATAGTTCTTGCCTACACTTAATTTAAAGCCTGTTTCGATGCCGACCTTCCATGATATCATTCTCAGCAGCTCATGGCGAACAATCTGATTAAAATGATCAATAGCAAATAAAATTTCCTTACGGCACAATCCTTTAATAACATAAGGTGTTACATTCCAAAATTCATTGCAGCAATCATCATACTCCCTTGCGCTTGGCTTTCTTACATGATAATGATAAAAGTCATCTGTGTGCATATGCACAGACTTTTCCAAATCTGATTCTTTTGCAACAGCAGATGCCGTTGTAGTTTTTCCTGTCCCCGGCGCACCTGTGATTACAATAATTCTACCTTGATTCATCTATATTTTACCTCCACAACTTCCGATTTGTAAAACACATTCTTTTTACATAGGCACAGTATACCACATTTCCTGTGCCTATGCGATATCATTTAATGCTTCTTCCGATATGAACTCATCTTCTCCACAGTAACCTCAGGATAGAAGTAAGTAAGAATCGTTGCTTTCGGAACTCCTGCGGCAAGTGCTTTCTTCACTTCCTCTTTCTGCTCCGGTGTATACGACCAGTGCAGCATTCGATTTGTGATGGTATCTTCCCACTTAGGCTTTTCCCTCTCTGGATTCCTTACAAGATTACCACCAGCACTTCCATTAGAAGAGTTGGCACTTTCTGCAGTATCAGACTTCTGTGACTCATCAACATACTCAAGCTCATTTGCCTGTTCCCTGTCAATCTTTGCTTTCTGCTCTGCCTCATCCTGCATGGAGAATCTTCTGCTTAATTCCGCATCACCAAGCATCATAAACTGCTCATAGGTAAGAGAATCTATATACACATTCTCGCCCTTATCCTTCAGCTTTTCATAATACTTAACTGCCTTGTCTGAAAGAATCTCAAATGGCGGACCGATAAGATTATCTGCTACTCTTATCTGATGAACATAAGGCTCTCCCTTGCCATCTGCTGTCTGGTTAAACATCGGATGATTGAACGGTATGAACTTATTGTCCATGATAGGATCAAAACCACGGATAAAGATAATACATTTCTTATTATCCAGCTTTCTGACTTCATCGGGTGTAAACAATTCTCTGCCTAATACATCATAGTTTCTTGAAGAGCTTCCCTGTCTGCCCTTTGTCTCACCGCTTGACTTCTTATCAATCGTACCTTTTCCAAGCAGCTCCGACACATACTTATGCGTACTCTGCTCGTTTCCACCGAGATAGATGAACGTATCGCAGTTGCCGGGAATTGTCTCCCAGGTATCTTTAAAAAGTGCTTTTAGCTGTGCAAAGTTCTGAATGATGATGATACTTGAAATCTCACGGCTTCGCATTGTCGATAACAGCGAACAGAAGTCATCTGGCAATGCGACATTCGCAAATTCATCTAACATAAATGTCACATGGATTGGCAATCTGCCTCCGCAGTTAAAGTCTGCCTGATAGTACAATTCCTGAAATATCTGCGTATATAACATACCGATAATAAAGTTATAGGATTTGTCACTATCCGGGATTACACAAAAGAGTGCTGTCTTTGTCTCTCCATCCCCATTCACTCCAATACCGATATCTGACAGATTAAGCTCATCTTTTGAGAGTAATCGTAAAACCTGCTTATTCTCAAGAAATGCAAGTCTTGAGTTGGCACTTATGATAATGGAGCGGACTGTATCTCCTGCACCTCTCATACATTTGTTGTACTGCTTGACTGCCGGATGATTGGCTCCAAGTGGGGAACTTTCCTCTAAAAACTTCATACGCACATCCAGCTTTGATGCCTTCCCCTGCTCTGTAACCTCTGCTTCTCCAAGAAGTTTAAGTACTGTCTCAAAGTTTCTCTTTGCCGGCTGTACCTCCAGCCACACATAATAAAAGATAGCCTGTAAGAACAATCCTTCCGCCTTTTCCCAGAACGGATCACTTGGTGTCGCTCCCTTTGGTGTCGTATTGCTGATAAGGTTTGTAATCAGCTTGACCACATCTGTTTCCTCTCTGATATAGGAAAATGGATTGTAACAGTCTGATTTATCCATCTCTAACAGATTAATGACTTTCAGGTTATATCCGTTATTTTTTAACATCTGCCCGCAGCTTCTAAGGATTTCTCCCTTTGGATCGGTACAGATAAAAGAACAGTTATGCGGCATCTGCATCAGATTCGGCTTTACTTCATAAAATGTTTTTCCTGCTCCGGAACCACCACAGATAAGTATATTTCCATTGAGCTTGAGTCTCCTGAAATCAAGCGACATCTTCACATTCTGGCTGAGTATCCGATTGAAATTCTCATCCTTATCTGCAAGAATCTTATTGACCTGCTTCGGATTTTCAAATCTTGCCGTACCAAATTCTTTGCCGGGCATATAATTTCTCTGACTGGTGTAATACATGACAATAGCCATCGCATAGATACCTAATGCAATGGCTACTGCTTTTACTGTATTGGAATTGTAATAATTGGCAAAGGGAATTGCACATATATCATTGAATCTGTCCATAAATTCATTGAAGGCAATCCCTTTTGTCCACGCACCATTTATCAGATAACCAAGATACCCGGATAACACTGCACCCACAATAATGAATATCAGTGACGGCTTTTTCTTTGTTGTCTGCATAGGCTGCTACCTCGCTTTCTTTGTGGTAACAGTTTTCTTCTGTGTGGTCTTTTTCTGCTGCTTCTGCACTTTCTCGTAACGCTCCCTGACAGATGACTCCACCTTGTCGTAGTGAGTATAAAGCTCGGTTCCTTTCTGAGTTGTCACCACACGATTCTGCTCATCGTAGAGCTTATAATCCTTGTTTGAATCAAGGAAGGTAAGCATTGTCTTTCCACCATGAATCTCCATGATGTTTTCCTTACGGAGCCATACATATTTTGCCTCTTCTCCCCATGTGCCGGGAACTCTGGTCTTAACAGCATGGTCATTCTCTTCAATAATCAGCTTCTTGCTGATAGTCACATCTGACAGGTTCGCATTCTTTGATGCTGCAACTGCCCTCATTCTCTCAGCAAGGTCCTGATAACCTCTGACACGATTGATAAATGCATCCTTGTCCATCATTACTGTATGGGTGCCATCTTCATTCTTGCTGCCAAGCACACCGATTGTCTCAAGCTGTCTGATAACACTTTCAGCCTGCTCACCATTGATACTGAAATTCTCCTTGACCTGATCCACACTGATAGCTTTCTTTTCCATTGCAAACATTCCGACCTTCTCAATCAGCCCGTCAATGGCGGAATTAACCTTATCACCTTCTATCGTGTGGCTTTTCTCGTTTCCCTGCTGTTTCTTCAAAAAATCCATCAGCTTGCCAAGGGATTTTTCATCTCCATTCTTCAGATAATCGTCAAATGTGGCAATCTTACCAAACTTGAGCTTCTGTATCATCATATTCACACGTGGAACTGCCTCAGTGTGGAAGATAACCTCACTCAATCCGTCTTTCCTGTTACAGTCCGGAAGTACCGAATACAGGATTCCATACTTCTTTGCCGTCTTTTCAACTTTTTTCATATCTTCGGTATTAAACTGTAACACCTGTAAATCGCCACCCTTTAAGAGCAGCTTTCTCATGGATGTCTTGCCTAGTGACTTTTCATAATCAAGCATCCCTTTTAAGAAATCTATTGCCTTCTGCATGGCAGCTATTCCACCACTTCCTACCTTCATGGCAATCTCAATGCCATCATAAGCAACACGGATGATCTGCACCGCTTCCTGAATTTCCTCTGCCATTATCGCACCTCCACTTTTTCTCTGACTGTTGTTTTAAGTGTTTCTGTCTCTGTAGTACGGATTTCCTCGGCTGATACATCAATACCATAAGCAGTCAAAATATCTGCCAGATGATTGATTGCTTTCTCCTCCTCGATACGGTACATTTCAAGTGCCACAAGCAGGTTTTCCACCTGTTCCACCCATGCAGGCTTCATATCATATTTAGCTCTGTATGTGACCATAATCTCGTCCGACTCAGCCTTATCCGCCGAATGTCCCAAAGCTTCAATAAGACAAATCGTATCTTCCTTGCTGCCGCTTCTGAATGCGAACTGAACAACAAAGTTTTTCTCTTCCTCTGTAAACTGATGCTCCACACCATTCATCTCTGTTACTGCTTCATTTACTACTGCTAAATTCATAAGTTCCTCCTAATCTGCCATGCTGTTTTCAAGCACAGCAATCTCAATGATCTCCTTCATCTTTTCCGCTGAAATGTTGTTGTTTATAAGTTCTACAAGCTGTGACTCAGTAAGTCCCTTTTCTATTGCACTCTTAATCTGCACAAGCTGCGCCGGAACAAGGTCTCCTGTTGCTACAAGTCTGACGATGTCTGCTCTTGACCTTTTCTTAAAGGAAAGTCTTGCAAAAAGGCTCGCCACTCCGCTGTTGCTGCTCTTTCTCACACTTCGCTCAATCGGAAGTCTCTGCACCACATTTCCGGTTCCATCAACTACCGGAATCTGATAATAGACCGGAATACCATTTGCCACAGCCTGCATATTCTGCGGAACTGCAACTGTATCAACCGTCTTTTTATCAGTTCTATCCTCTTTAGTGTCTGCCACATCTTCGGCATTTTCAGTTTTTCCTGCGTCATTCTTAACCTCTGCCGCTTTCATGTTATCTGTAGCAATGCCAATAATTTTATCCTCCAGCGATTCAATACGTTCACTCATACGCTTCATCTCCTTATCCTTTTTCTCAATATCATCCCTGAGTCTTGCAATCGTACTGCTTGCCTTATTCAGTTCATTCTGCTGACTGTTGATAAGAGCATCCTTATCCTGGTTCTCCTTGACCAGACGCTCCCTGACTTCCTCATCATCTTTGGAAGTTTCTATTTCAGAAAGCTTCTTATTCAGGGCATCATACCTTTCATTCTGGTGATTGATTTTTGCGACCACTTCATCCATCTGAGAAATGATTGCTTTCACATACTCTAAATCCTGTGGCACCTGCTCTTTGGCTTTATTAAGCTTTTCTAATACCACATCAAACATCCTGCGCATGTTTACTGCTGTATCATCTTTTTGGACTACCTCTCTGATTGCATCAATCGGCACACCCTTTTTCATAGTAATCCAATGCTGTCTGCATCTTAGGTGCTGCCATCCTGCTATCTTTCAGCAGCGTTAACAACGCTTCTGATACACCCTTATGCAGACATTTTGATAACACCTTCATCTGCTCAATGTCATAACTTTTGTTAAGATACAGACCAATTTCATCATCAGTCAGTCCATATTCATAATCGCTTTTGACAAGAGCAATGACCTCACTGTCCATATGCTTATTACGAAGAATCTGTATCTTTCTCTCAATCGCCATTTCACTTAATGGCTCTCTTTTTTCTTCCATATATGCCTCCTAACCACTAAAAAAACAGCCTAACGTACCGGCTGTTCTTTTCTGTCTCTTACTATTTCTTTGTCATACTGCTTCTCTTCTGCCGAAGCTGATACTGTAAGTTCCTTCCAGATTGATCTTCCAAGGCTAAGTTCCTTTGATACCGCCCGTTCTGCCTTACAGTCCTGTGCATACTTGCTCTCATATTTTTTTCTAAGACTCTCGACCTCTTCCACATTGTATCCCTGTGCTAAAAGCTCTGTGTTAAGCCTTTCCCATGCATTATGCTCATCTTCAAAGAAGGTATCCCCACTCTGATAACACGATTCCGCATCATCAAGCTCCCGGATCTGTTCAGCCTTCTCAAAAATATCTTTGAATCTTTCCCTTAGCCTTATAAGTCTTACTCTTTTCCTTTGATGCTTCTTTCTTCTTATCCGTCAGATTATCAAGTACCGACACAAGTTCTTCCGCACTCTCAATCTTATGCCTTACCAGAAATAGATACTGCTCCTGCAGCTTATGCATCTTTCGGATATCATCCTTATACTTCCATACCTGACTATATGGCTTCTTTTTTAACTTTCCAATCCGGTAAAGCTTTGCATAATATCTTTTCTGCAAGCCTGACATCTTCGCCCTGCGGTATCTTTTGACATAGCACTTTACTATCGCTGCCTGCCTTTCCTCATTCTGTGACTGGTAAAAGGATAAATCTTCCTTAGCAATACGCTCCACAATAGCTTCCTGTGAATAATTCTCGCCAAGAGTCTTACATCTTCTGAATCTTGTCATCCCCTGTGGTCTGACTGCCAGATACTTTCCCTGCTTGACCTCATATCCTTTTTCCGACAGCAGCTCCAGAAATCCACTGAAGTCATTTGCCTGTAAAATGCAGGCATCAAGATCTCTTTTTATCATATCTGCCCACACAAAGCTGCCTTCACGATATTCACTCCAGTCCTTATAATTCTCATGCTGTTTCTCTTTGCTGCCATCCTCCACATCTATAATGGAAAGACCATACTCCTGACACAGCTTATTGGTAATCGGCTGGATATACTTTGCCCAGTCACCTTTCTCATAGCGATACTTTTTCCCATCCACAAAGCTTACACTGTTAAATACAATGTGTGAATGAACATGGTCTGTATTATCATGAACCACAAATACCGCTTCATAGGCATCACCAAGATATTCTGCTACAAACTTCTGTGTTATCTCAAAAGCCCTGTCCGGTTCCACTTCATCCTCTTTGAATGAAAGAATGATGTGATACCCCTGTCGCTTGTCTATTTTTCCAAACTGCTTCTTTGTATCCATCATCTGTTCAAAAGCCATATCCGCCTGGCAGTTTATAGCTCCCACAAGTCTTCCTCCCTGCGTTTTCTCAGGATTCATTACATAATCCAGTGCCCGCTTTAAATGCCTTGCATGAAAAGAATTCCCGCTGTCCTTCATGTGAAGTATCTTACTGATTGCCAATCTTTACCACCGCCTCGCTGACAGACTGATTCAGCTTTTTCATATATGCCACAAGCTGTTCCTTGTCTTTCTTGGAATACAGCTGTGCATTGCTGTTAAATACAATCTGATTGATGTTAATGCCGATGCGGTTTACCTCATTGATAAGCTCTTTAAGAAGTTTCCTTACTTCCGGATAATCATTTGGTTTCTGACTGATTAGAAGCCTGATATATTCGGCTTCATTCATTCCATTTGCCTTTGCCTTATCAGAAAGTACCTTCGCTTCCTGTGGCATAAGTCTTAATGTTTTCCTTATACAATGAACTTTATCCGCCATAGAATCACCTTCCTCTCTTACCCGTACTGTATTCTCTTACTCCTTCTGCTACTGTTACAGCAGCTTTTTCCAGTTCTTTATTACCCAGCTGGGCAATAACCCTGTCTGCAAGCTCTGTGGCAACTGCTATAAGCTCCTTACCATAACTGGTTTTATCAAACAATCTGTCCAGCCTCTTTTCATCTGCTTTCAAACTGTCATACTTATCCTGATACTCACTGTAATCTTTAAAATCCTTTGGATCATTCCTATGTGCATCAGCATCAAGTATCAGTTCATAATTCCATTCACAAACAGTATCTATAACATCATCTATCGGATATGGTTCAATTTCACCATTCTCCTCAGCCACATCCTGTCTGTACATCTTCCCATCAGAATCTATGCCAATAGCATAATCATGTCCTTCCATATAGTTAAGCAGAATTGCAGCATCTTCTATCGAAGGGTTTAGTAAGATATCAAATGTGTCTGCCCAGGCAATAAGTTCCTCTGGTTCTGCGATTATTGTAAGTTCTTTATCCATTGCTTTCCTGCACCTCCCTTATCTGTGTTTTGTATATCTCTTCCACCCACACGCCTGTCTGAATCTCTTAGGTTTACGGCTAGATACGCATTAGAGACATCTCTGTCCTAATGCCATCTAGTTAGGGAGAAAATCTCCCTAAAACCCTCTGTTTATGGAAGTGGGGGCGCTTTTTGCCCCCACTTTGCTACTTTGGGGGCGCTTTCTGCCCCCACTTTGTTATTTTGGGGGCGCTTTCTGCCCCCACTTTTATACTGACTTTCATCCGGATTTTGTCGTGTCCGAATTGCGGGGGCGCTTTTCGCCCCCACTTTGACATTTTGGGGGCGCTTTCTGCCCCCACTTTGCTGTTTTGGGGGCGCTTTCTGACCCCACACATCAAAATCCGGTTTCTCATGCCCTGACTGGTTCATCTGCTCTCTGATTCATCTGGTTCAGATTAAGCTTTGCAGCCACAAGCCACTCGTTGTAATCCTTATATCCGGCTGGAGGCGGACAGTCTTCTACCTCATATCCAAGCTCATAATATTTTCTCATAAGTTCAGCTGCTGCTTTTCTCCCCGGCTCATCTCCATCAAGGCAGAACCGGATGGAAGTTATCTGCGGATGTTCCCGAAGAAATGTTTCAAGTGGTGCATCTGCAAGCATCCCAAGTGCCAGCTTATTTGATTCATAATCCGTGAAGATATCCACATAACTCATAAGGTCAATTGCAGCCTCAAATACTACAAGCTCTGTACTGTTAACATTTACCACATTAAATCCATAGTTTTTATCATTTCCTGTGACATCACACTTGAATGGCTTGCCCTGCTTATCAAACACTCCACGCATACTTGCAAATCTTGTCACTCCATTTTTATCATTTCCTTTGAAAACAACATTGTGGTAATGCCTGCTCTCATAAATCAGTCCATCTTTTAAAAACAGATCTATGACTGCTCTGCTGATTTCTCTCTCCTGATTCAGATATGAAATAAGATAGGAATTATCTCCCGCCGGTTCCGGTAGGACAAATGGCTTTCTCTCCTCTGCCTGCTTCTGCGATACCTGATGAACAAGTGGCTGCTTTACAGGATTCTCGATCCTTCTATATCCTGCAAAATCTAAAAGCCAGAACACAGCCTCTTTTACACTCATTCCACAAAACACCCGCAAGAAATCTATCTGTGAGCCGCCATTGTTGCCTTTGTCAAACTGCCTTGACCATCTGTACCAATGGCTTCTGTTATAGATACGGATGGAATCCATCTCCTTTAAAGTGTGGTATTTGCCAATCCTCTTTACTGTATACCCAAGGCTTTCAGCAACTGCACACAGGTCAACACTCTTTGCTATGGCAAGCTCTTCATCCGTAAATCTTCCATCCATGCTTTCACCTTGCCTTTCCCTGCTCTGCTACAAGCGGTGACTTGATATCAAGTGTCCGGTAATCTGTGCTCAGGGTAATCTTAGGATTATCAATCATGCCTTTTTCCCTGAAACTGAAAAATTCACGATTGTCTCCACCGACTATGATATGGTCAATGAGCGGTATTCCCATCAGTTCACACAGCTTGTTCATGCGGTCTGTCATCATCGTGTCTGCCTTGCTTGGGAATACATTTCCGGATGGATGACAATGGATTAACATCATGCTTGCAGCATTGCTTAAGATACTTGATTTAAACAGCTCTCTCGGATGTGCCATTGCCTCATTTAAAGAACCAACACTTGCAAAATGCACATTGATAGGTTTTAAATCTGACCTTAGATTGACCACACACACTACTTCCCTGTCAAACTGGCACATACAGTCTCCCATGACAGCAGCTATATCCGCCGGATTATTAAAGGTGTGCTCCGAATAAATCGGAGCATCCTTTACAAGTCTTACCGAAACCACATCAAGCTTGAAGTCATTCTTCTTTGGCATCAGACACCGCCTCCTCTCCAAACTCGACACGGATAACAAAGTCACCTTTCTGGCTGTTTATGAGAGCAATGAGTTCTTCCATTGTAAGTTCCTGCTCCATAGCTGCCTCCTATCTGGACTTTTCCTTCGCGTCATATACAAGGGGAGGTTCTGCAACGATACCATCAAGTCTCTTGTTTGGTGTATCAGTTGCAAGGGTGAGTTTTCTTAAATCCTTATCATAGTGATATACCTGATTGGAAAGTCTCTCATCCAAAGACACCTCCTGCATATTTACCTCGACTACCATCTGTGCTAGCATCTCAGGGCTTCCCATATCTGAAGATACTGCAATAACCTCATGCACGCTCGAAGGGAGAATATAAAGGTCACTCTCTAAACTCTCTGCCAGCTCATGAAGCTCATTCTCATAAAGCATGGATGCTGCACCATTGATACCCTTTTCATTGGAAATCACCCACATCGTCTGCTCCGGTGGAATCTCAGCTATCATCATCTCTGCGATCTCCTGTGGCATCCCATCCCTTGCGAACATTTCTCTCATAATGTCATTCATGCTACGAACGACAGGTGGGAAGAGTCTTCTTGTGTTTTCCGCTGCACACTTAAAGAGCTGTTCCTCGCTCATTCCGAGTCTTTTCGCAAATTCATTTGTAATTTTTGAACTCTGCACCGCATCCTTATCTGCACTGATTATTACCTTATACACAATAGAAAGATCCTGGAACTCTCTGTGCGGCACCTGTTCCAAAAATGTTTTATTCTGCTCTGTATTGATGAGCTGGAATACAATCTTCTCGTTAGCATCCCTCATAATGCTGTCCACATCAACAACCGGAGTCTGCTCATATGCCCTTTCCATGAAGTCACATGCAGCCATAAGTGTTTCCTCAAGATCGCCACAGTCCTGATACTTCTTATACATGTCATTGATATAAATCGTAGGCGAAATGTTCCTGCCTTCTTCTCTTAAGATGATGCCATCAAGAGTCACATTCACCTTTTCCACGGGTTCTGCCACAAGCTCCATTCCTTTGAACTTCTCTGGCATATAATCCATAAACTTTTCTTTTACTACTTCCTTAAAAATCTCGTAATTCATCATATTACGGTTCCTCCTTAATCTAAATTGTCATATAAAATTCCCTCATCATCGGGATTATTGTGTTCTCTGTAACTGTTGTCTTCTTCGATTCCCATATCAAAAGTGGTATGAGATTTTCTTTTCTTTCTGTAATAATTCTTGAGAAACATGCACTTTCTACAGTTCTCACAGAATAATTCTTCTGGCGGAATACCAAGTGCCTTTGCAATCCTGTTCAACGTTCCCGTCTTTGGAACTCTTGAACCATTTTCGTATTGGGCAATTCTTACATCACCTCTATTTTCAAAACCACTTTTCTCGCCCAGTTCCCTGAGTGTCATTTTTTGTCGTTTTCTGTAATATCTGATTCTTTCTCCTACCACTGTTTGTCCTCCAAATCAAAAAAGCGGAGAACATAAGTCACTGGCTTACATTCCCCGCAAGGTTAATTATTACTGTTTATTCTTTTTCTTTCTTCCACGAAGTCCGACTCCAACACCTGTAATAAGTGCAAGTGCACCAATTCCAAGATAAAGAAGCGGATTTGCATTGTCGCCTGTCTGTGGAAGCTTAGGCTCTGTCGGTACATTGACAAGCTTAAGAGTTGCTACAACAACATCCGGTGCATTGTCATCATATCGAAGAGTTACATCATGGGCTGTTTCATCAAGGATATATCCGTCAGCTGCTTTTGTCTCAACTACTGTATAATGGATATCTTCCTTAAAAGTTCCATCCTCGTTGTAAGTACAGATAGGAAGCTCCTTGCTCTCTGCATGACCATTCTTGTCAGTAGTGAGTGTATCAAGCACCTTTCCGTCCTTATCTCTTACTTCAAATACAACACCCTCGATTGGCTTTCCGGTTACTTTGTCAGTTTTCTCAATGACAATCTTACCGACTGCCTGCTCATCCTTCATGGATACCTTCTGGATTTCTGCTGTCTCCTTTACTTCAAAGGTTACATCACTTGCCACCTTATATCCATATGGTGCAGATTCCTCTCTGAGTGTGTACTTTCCGACAGGAAGTCTCTCAATCACATGAGTCTTTCCTGCCTCTGATGTCCAGCTCTCAACAAGCTTTCCATCAGCATCAATAACTGAAAGCTTTGCTCCAGGTAATTCTTTCTCGCCTGTGATATCAGTCTTTGAAATCTCTACCTTGATCGGTGCATTTTCAAATGCTGCCTTAAACTCGATAACCTTTACCTTATCTCCCTGATATGAAGCATCCACATCAAAAATCTTATCAGACTTCACATAGCCCTTTGGTGCCTCAATCTCTTTGACATAATACTGTCCAAGCGGAAGGTCAGAGGTAAATGTTACTTTGCCATCCTTTCCAGTAACACCTCTCTCAATCTGTGTATCTGCTTTGACAATAACCTTTCCATCCTTATTTACGATATCTTCTTTCGCATACAAACCAAATACAGCACCTTCAAGCTCTTTCTTTGTCTCTGAATCAGTCTTTGTAACAGTAATCTGCACTTTCTGACGCTCATTTGTCACATCCATTCCTGCGAAAACAACCTTTGTATTCTGGTCGATATAGGAAAGGTCTGCCTCAATCGGTGTATCATCTAATACAAATCCATCAATGGTCTTTGTCTCAACAAGATAATACTTGCCAAGTGGAAGGTCATCAATTCTTGCGATACCCTTATCATTTGTCACGATGGTTGCCACCTTGTCTCCTGCCTTATGATATACAGTGTCAAGTCCGTCAGCACTTACGATATCCTCTTTTGCATATACATCAAAAGTTACTCCTGCAAGGCTGTCCTTGAAGAAATTGAAGATAAAGTCATACCAGTAACCCTTCATAAGAGTAGTATCTGTTACAAATTCGCCATCCTTATTGATGACAATGGAACCTGTAGGTACTTCATCCTTCATCTCTACATGCTGCACTTTGCCTGTATCCTCTACTGTAAACTGGATATCAGTTGCCTTGAGGTATCCGTAAGGAGCAAATTCCTCACGAAGAGTGTAAGTCTCTCCAACTACAAGTCTCTTGATTACATGTGCTTCCTTAGCATCAGATGTCCATGTGTCTACCACATTTCCATCCTTATCAAGTACAGTAAGTGTTGCACCTGTAAGCTCTGCACCGCTTGTGATATCTGTCTTTGTAAACTCAAAGGTTGTAGGAGTGTTCTTATACTTGCTGTTATATACAGCAGTCTTAACATCCTGTCCCTGATATTTTGTATCAAAGTTTACTGCTTCCTCATTTGTCACATATCCGGCAGGCTTTACAAGCTCCCTTGCAACATATTTTGCAAATGGATAATCCTTAACAAAAGCAATCTTTCCATTCTCATCAGATGTTGCCTTCTCAAGAAGTGTACCTTTCTCGATAATAACCCTGCCATCAGCATTCTTGATATCCTCATCTGCATAAAGACCAAAAACTGCACCTGCAATCGGTGTGTTATCTTCTGCATCAAGCTTAGTCACTGACATATCAAGCTTCTGTCTGTCATCAGAGAAAGTAAGACTTTCCTTGATAACAGGTGTCTTATCATCCACATATGTGAATGTCACTTTCTGCTCATTCGGATTTAATACATATCCGTATGGAGCTTCCACTTCCACAACTCTGTACTGTCCAAGAGGAAGATTCTTAACTGTTGCCTTTCCATCCTTGCCAGTTGTAAGAGTTGTCACAAGGTCTCCCTTGCTGTAATACTTAATGCGGTTTCCGTCTGCATCCTTCTGGTTGTCTGCTGTGTAAATATCCTCGGCAGCATAAACTTTGAATTTTGCTCCAGCAAGTGAGCCTTCCTTATAAACAAACTCTTTCTCATATGAGCTTGCAAGAAGTCCTCCCTTGAATCCATCAAGTACCTCTCCCTTCTTTTCTACAGTCAGCTCTCCTACTGCAGGGGCATCGGAATATTCCACAGTAATGATTGCATCATTTGTATCACCATCTGTTTCAAATGCTGTATCAGTATCAACAGAGATGCTGACATACTTATCATTTACAACATATCCGTATGGTGCAGATACTTCCTCAATACGGTAGTTACCGATTTTAAGTGCTTCAGGTAAGATTAAATCTCCATCATCGTCAGTAAAGAATGAAGTATGCTCTACCTTTGACGGATAAGTTGTGTACTGCTTCACATATTCGTTCTTATCAATATTGAAGATTTTAAACTCTGCGTTTGGTACAAGTACTGTCTGCTTTGTATCAGAATCCTTCTTGATTACACGAAGCTTTGCTGTAAACTCTCTGTCCAAGAAAACTCTCCATGTCTGAGGCTCTGTTGGATGATTCTCCTTTATCTTTACCTCAAATGGCTTGATTGTCTTCATGTTATGCGGAGTCTTTGATTCAACTACCACATAAGTTCCATAAGGAATTGCAATGGATACTGCATGTCCCTTTTCATCGGATGTGATTGTTGTTGCTCCGTTTTCCCCGATTACCACAGGAGTAGCCTTATCAAAGTCATAACTTCCATCTGCCTTTACGGATAAAGAAGATTTTAAGTATGCTGTGAACTCTGCACCTGCCAACAAGCCTGCTTCAGTATCATCGCCATTGTCAGATACCTTGATAAGCTGGAATGGCTGCTTGATGACCTGCTCTGCTGAGGTTGTGCTTCTTGATACCTCTGCTACAAGGTCTCCCTCATAGTCGCATACTACATCGTGCTCCTCTTCGTCTAAGAGATACCCCTCTGATGGAGTGATTTCTTTCACATAATAGTTTCCAAGGTAAAGGTTATTGACCTCTGCTTCGCCATTCTTATCTGTTGTAAGTGTTGCTACAAGGTCTCCTGCCTTGAATACGACTCCTGTTGCTCCGTCCGGATGCACGATATCGTTTCTCGCATAAAGACCATAAACTGCACCTTCAAGGCTTGCATCTCCCTGGGCTACTGCCTTGCCTGATTCCTTGTCTACCTTGTAGATATGAATCTTTGCTGTAGTTCTGTCATTCACAAATGTGTGACTGAATGATGCCTTTGCCTGTGTTTCAGGTAATACATTGAAATTGAAGCTGTAAACATCTTTACTGTTTCTGATATACGCATATGGTGCCTGTGTCTCTTGGATATAATATCCGTTAGAGATTGGCAGATCCACGCTGTAGCTTGCCTTTCCGTCCGCACCTGTAGTTACTGTCTCAAGAGCTGTACCCTTTGTGACAATAACCTGTCCGGCATAGTTTTTGATGTCATTTCCGGCATAAAGTGTGTACTTGCCACCATCAAGAGGGTTCTCTGTGTCAGAGTCCTTCTTTACGACAGATACATCCGCTTTCTGTCTTGTATTCTCAATCGTAGTTGATTCATACTGTACTGTCACAGTCTGGTCCTTATACTCAACTGCTACTGTCTGAGGTGTGGTATTGATTGTATATCCCTCAATGCTCTTAATCTCTGTAACCACATAAGTTCCAAGATGAAGGTCAGATAATACCACCTGTCCGTCAGTTCCTGTTGTAAGGCTTTCTGCCACTACATCGCCAGCATTGTAAACCTTAGTACCATCTGCCTTGTAGATATCTGCTCCAGCAGTTACCTTGAATGCTGCTCCGGAAAGCTTCTTTTTCTCATAAGTGAAATTGCTTCCATTCCATGAACTAAGCACCTCACCCTCTTTATAAATTGTGATTGCTCCAAGCTGCTCTTTATCTGTTGCAGAGATTCCCGTTGTCTGTCCTGCTTTTACAGTAAGTGTATGAACCTTACCGGAAAGGACATATCCCTTTGGTGCGGTAATCTCTTTTACATAATAAGTGCCTGCAACAAGTGCAGCTGACTTTGCATATCCGTTTCCATCTGTTGTCATGGTCTGTACTCTGTTTGTGCATCCGCTGTCAGAATAGATTCCATAGACTGCACCGGAAAGCTTCACTCCGCTTGACTCATCTGTCTTTGTAAGCTCACCATATCCGATATTCTCTGTCTTGACCTTGATATATGCTTTGATAGGATCTGCTGTCGGTCTTTCAGAAATAAACTCCTGATATCCGCTCTTTCCTGTAAGCCAGAATACACAGCTTGATGTGGTCTCAACCTTGCCAGCATTGGATGTGAATGTTCCTGTTGTAGCTGTAGTATTCACGCTCGTTGAAGAGATTGTAATACTGTTGCCATTCTTATCAACAGAATATCCGCTGATGCCAAAATCAAAATCCGATAAAACACCATTGCTGTCAGATAATGTTGTTTCAAATCTCTGACTTCCATCATTCCACTTTAATTCATAAGTTGGTGCCTCACTGGTTCTGCGTGATGCAAAACTTGGAAGTGTTGCATTGTAGGAGCTGCTGATATTGTCCCTGAGTCTCTCATAATAGCTGTATGAAGAATCAGGACTTGGTGCTGTGTTACAGAGCTTTCTTGCTGCCGAATCACCACTTCCGGTTCCAAAGATATCTGCTACAATAACCCATACCATTGCCTGAGTTGCGATATACTCATCGCACTGACTGTTGCTTGGTGCCTCCTTTTGTGTACTGTTAAACCCATAATAAAGGCAGTAACTTAAAAGCTTTCTCTGCTGTGCTGACATTGATGTGCTCGCATCATCGTAGCTGTTCATAAGCTGACCGCCATCTGCTCTTAATCCGAAATTCATACAATATGCAGAATTTCCGTCAAGAATTGAATACAGAATCTTGCCATGATTATATCCGGGCTTCAGCTCACTTACTTCTCCGGAATTTTTGACTGACGCATTCCAGAACGCAATATTTGCCTGCGGACTGGCTGCAAATGCTGTTGTTCCATTCGTAAAGAGTGTTCCAACCAGTGTGAGCATAGCCATAAATCCTGCCATAAAACGCTTTAGTTTCTGTTTCATGTGCTCTTTCCTCCTTAATTTACGCATAAAAAAAGAAAGACATAAGTTTATGGCTTACATCTTTCTTCCTTCTGCTTCTATTCGTTTTTATTTATCTGTGACATCGAAACTCGTAATAGTCTGTGCCGCCTGTCGTGTAAACTCCATCATAACTGATGTAGAATACCGGATCTGTTTCCAAAAGTAACATACTTGCAATATATTCTGCGATTGCATCCTCAGATGATAACCGCTGTCCATCAATGGTACTTGCTTTGTTGAGGTCTGTTTCTACAAACACACTATAATAAGAGCCTTCCATACCATCGTAAGGATAATACTCATTGTACTCTTCCTGCGTGATACTGCCGTCATTCAAATGATTCTGTAAATTCTGCTGTGTGGTAATCATCCCTCCTGCCTGACACTTTGCTGTTGCAAGTGACACAACATTCTGTGGACTGTACGCCACGGATGCAGGCTGTGGATTGCTCACATTGTCTTTCGGACTGTCTGTAGTCTGACCACCATTACCTGCATTACTCTGATTTCCACCAGCTTCCTTATTACCACTTGCAGGAGCTTTCTGTTCCGGCTCGTCATCCTGCTCTGACTTTTCTTTCTGCTTTGAAGCAGTTTCATTATCAGCAGACTGGTTATCTTCCTTATCAGTCTTCTCTTCTGAATCTTTAACCTCGGCAATATCTTTCTCTGTCTCTTCACTTCCAGCTTCGGTTGTGACCTCTGTGACAGCTTCCGTTGCCATTGCTACTTCTTCAGTTGGCTTTACGCTTTCCGTCTGTTTCTCTGTCTGATTATCAGCCTTTTCCTTACCACCATTACAGGCAGCCATTGAAAAGACCAATACTGCGGATAATAAGATAATACTTATCTTCTTCATAGTCATCACCCATCCCTTCTCCGCAAGAGGGACGAGCTTTGTGTTCCGTGCCATCCACCCTTGCGGTGAACTATTTATCTGTAATGCACGGGACACATAGGACTGTCCCGTATTCTGTGCATCTTAAACTCCTTTCATTATACCAGCTCTCTTATTTTAAAGAAATACTGCATAAGTCTTCTGTTTTTCTTATAATTTAAGAATAAACCCTTTACCTGCATACGCTCACCTCCTCTCAGAATGTGCCCATTCTTACGAATGAAAGAAATATCCTTGCCACCATAGCGAATAGAAGAAGAATTATTCTGGCAAGTCCTAAGACCAGCTTCAACGCTCCAAGAATTATCCTTAATATCCACTTGAGTATCTCTAAAATTACTGTTCCTACGGCTCCCATAACTCTTCTCATAATAATCAGTCTCCTTTCGACATCCATCCCATTGCAAGTCCTGCAACATCTGCATCGTCCATAACATCTTCTGTAGGTTCTTGTGCTTCACTATTGGCTACCTGCATTATTACCGGCTGACCAACATTCATTCCGGATATCACTCCGCCTAACAGCCTTATGACCTCTTTCCTAGCCTCATTGGTTGCTGCTTCAATGACTTCTTCCTTAATGTCATCAATATCTTCTGACCGGATATATTCAGCCCTCTCTTTTTCCTTCTTCTTGATAACAAAAGTTTCTTTTCCATAATTATCAATGTAGAACTGAATCGCATCTATAATGAACTGGTTCTTAGATTTGAAAATCTTCGGATCAAGGTTCTGAATCACATCATTGATTTTCACATGCTGAGGATTGCTCATGTTGAGGCGGACAGAAGTTTTTACTTCATATTCAAGTCTTCTTCCCATCATCTGCCTCCTTATGATAATCGCTTAGTGCTTTTAAGTCCCATTGTGGCAAGCTGCTCATATCCTCTTGCATTTGCCTTTACATCAAGGTTATAGGAAATGTTCTTAGCATCATGACTACCAAAATTCTTCATCACAACTGCCCCGCCACCGACAAATACAATCGGTGTAGTCTTTAAGTTATACCCAAACTCACGGATTGAGTTATATACCTTATCAACAAAATCCTCTATCTCTGCCTTGATAATGGCAAAGTATTCATCATCAATATCTGACCTGCCATACCGCATGATGTTCTGTATCTCTGACTCGTCTACCTCTCCGTTAAGTTGTCTTACACACTGTTCATTGATAGAACGCATACAGGTAATAAGACCTTTTGGTATCGTCACACACTTTGATTCATCCGGTGACTTGTTGATTACCGGCATAATGTCGATTGTCCAGCTACCGATATCTACTATCAGCGTTTTCTTTGCCATTGTAGGAATCTTGTCCACTACTGCTGCATAACACTGAGGGAATACTGCCACATCATCAATTTCAATATAATACGGCTCATTCTCATATTTGAAGCTTACACGCTTATTCTTTGTCAGGTACTTGATAAAATCATTCTTCTCTGCTCCAAACCTTGTAAGTGGTAGTCCTACGGCAAGGAATACCTTTGCCTCTGCAAGACCTCTTCTTTTAAGTTCCTTAGCAACTGCTGCAAGAGTGAGAAGATAAAAGCTGTCATCTTCGACCTTTGTATCCTTTACTTCCTGCCTCACAGTTCCAACCTTATAGAACTTTCCTTCATACTCAAGTACATCGCCGAAAAGTGCCGGAGTTGTTGTAATCTCCTTAACTCCTGTGACAAATACCTGAGAGATTGTTTTCATCATTGACCAACCATGATCAATGCCGATTACTTCTAACTTGTTATTCATATGTTTTGCACATCCTTTCTTCTTAAACAGCCACTTGAACATCTTAACCACCTACTTTCCTATCAGCTTTCGCATACAAGGAAAACAATAACCATTCCCTTGATAATATGGACATCCGACACATTCCGTCGGAAGTTTCTGTTCTTTTTTCTTAGATGGTTTACAACATGTTCCATTGGCACATCTGTTGTTATGTCCCCAGAAGAATCTACAATGCATACAATCTTTTAATTCTCTTTCAAGCTTTTCTTCTGGAGATACAAACCTGCGTTTCTTATGCTTATCTCTTTTTTCAACTGTTCCCACCAGAGCTCTCCTCCCTTCCAAGGAGTGATTGCTCTCTTATATTTTCCAATATCCTGTCCGACTCACCTGCTGTCCTTGCTAATGAATACAATACGATAAGAACAATAATTATAAATGCTATGCTAAATCCCATCATCACTTTATCCTCCTTCAAATTAGTTGCCATATAGACAAAATTTGAATTTGGAAGTGATATAGTCTACATGGCTATGCTTAATGCTAAGCATGTAGGTACACGCCAGTCTTCTAGACTCCTATATCGCCCCGTGTACAAAGAGGTGTTCTCACCTCCGGGAGTTACAGACGAGCCACAAAATGTGTTTCACGACGCCCTTCTGAATTATCAGAAGCACTATCTCCTCTTTTAGCCTTTTGAGGATAAGGACGAACT
>QFCE01000321.1_pt1 | contig 46319 bp, 38 predicted proteins | sample 5346091 | NCBI WGS metagenome assembly QFCE01 (sample SAMN09062252, study PRJNA434731) | Human gut metagenome, whole genome shotgun sequencing project. | isolation source: stool timepoint A chromium assembly | host: Homo sapiens | collected 2015 | reverse complement strand
CCCTTTCCGCGTGTACCGAAAGTGGGTCTATGTCAATGGTGGTTTAACAGCGGGATGCGCTTGCAGAAGGGGAGGACGAGCCCAATGCGGCGCTGTACTCAAAGGCCGACCTGACCATCAACGGCACCGGTGCGCTGAGCATCGAAGGCGACTACCGTCACGGCGTGAACTCCAAGGACGACCTTGTGGTCACGGGCGGCGCGATTACCGTGGTCGCCAAGGAGGACGGACTGCGCGGCAAGGACTGCGTGAAGGTGGCCGACGGCTCCTTCGCCATCACGGCCGGCGGCGACGGCGTGAAGTCGAGCAACGACGAGGATCCGACCCGCGGGTTTGTGTCCATCGACGGTGGCACGTTCGCCGTGGAAGCGGGCGATGAGGGCTTCCAGGCGGCCACGTATCTGCGTCTGGCCGGCGGCGACGCGCAGATCAAGGCGGCCGATCACGCCCTGCGCTCCGACGTGGAGGCGGCCATGACCGGGGGCACCTATGTCGTGGAAGCCGGCGGCAAGGGCATGAACCCCGAGACGAAGTTCACCATGGATGGCGGCACGTTCACCGTAACCGGTTGCGAGGAGGGCATCGAGGCGCAGGAAGTTATCGTTAACAACGGCGAGCTGAACATCACGGCGTCGGATGACGGTATTAACGCCGCCGTGGCCGAGCGCGACTCCAACGACGCGACAATCGATGCGTCCGGTGACGCGGGATCGACTGTCGGCCAGGACGCTCATGCTGGCGACCAAGGCGGTGAGGGCCAGGGCGACGGCGGTCAGGGCGCTGACGCGCAGAACGGACGGGGCGGCCAGCGTTCGGAGCTTCCGGACGGCGCGGAATCGGACCAGGCGCCCGAGCCTCAGGCTGGCCAGAACGGCGACAGCGCGATGCCCGAGCCGCCTGCTGGACAGAACGGCGATGATGCGATGCCCGAGCCGCCTGCTGGATTCGACCCCCAGAACGGCGAGCGGCCCGAGCGTCCCGAAGGCATGGAGGAGGGTCAGATGCCCCAGCGTCCCGAAGGCGCGGAAGGCGAGCGTCCGGAGCTTCCGGAGGGTGTCGAGCCCGGTCAGATGCCCGACGGCGAGCAAGGCGGCGGCTTCGGCGGCCGCGACGGTCGCGGCGGCGCGGGCGGCCCCATGGGTGCTAACGCCAGCGAGGACTGCCTCATCCGGATCAACGGGGGCGTGGTGGCCATCAACGCCGGCGGTGACGCGGTGGATTCCAACGGGTACGTGGAAGTCACGGGCGGCGAGCTTGTCGGAGCCAGCTCCGGGGCCGGCGACAGTGCGCTCGACTACGAGTACGGCGCTACGGTGACGGGGGGCACGGTCATTCTGGCCGGAGGCGCCGGCATGGCCGAGACGTTCTCGGAGGGGAGCACCCAGCCCTTCGCCCTGGTGAGCCTGAACGGTTCGGCGAATACCGAGCTATCCGTGGAAAGCGAGAGCGGCGAGGTGCTTGCCCGCTGCACGGTGCCCGTGTCCTTCCAGTGTGTCACCCTGTCGGTGCCAGGACTGGCCGAGGGCGCGACGGGCAAGCTCGTTGCCGGCGACGCTACGACCGACTTCACCGCTTCCACGACGCCTTCCGGCGGCATGGGCGCCATGGGTGCCCCGGGCGGCATGGAAGCCCCCCGCGACCGCGGCGATCGCGGGGGCCGCGACGCTCAAGCTTCGACGCCGGAAGCAACGGCTTAGCCATCTACGGCGCTTCGCGCACCCTTTTGCGTGGTTTGTGCGCTACACTTTTCGTCAGCAGAACGCGGCGAGGAGCGCGACGGCAGTGAATAGGCCGGCGCGCCCCTCGTATCTACGCTGCCTGCGGCCGTCCCTTCAGGTTCCGCCGCGCTTTCACGGTTCGAACTCGAAAGGGAAAGGAAAGATATGCGCGATTCGTCACTGGGCCCGCTTTTGGCGGTGTTTTATGGCTGCGGGTTTCTGGCTGGCTTCAACGAGAACCTGGTGAATATGGCGCTCGTTGCCATCATGGGCGATTTCTCCATCGATGCCGTGGCGGCGCAGTGGCTTGTGACCGGTTACATGATCGCCGTCACCGTGGTGGTCACCTGCATGGCCTACCTGTACCGGCGCCTGTCTATGCGGACGCTGTTCTTCGCGGCGGCGGCTTTGAGCATCGCGGGCTCCGCGGGCGGCTTTCTGGCGCCGAACTTCCTGCTGCTTCTGGTGGCGCGGCTCGTACAGGCGGTCGGTACGGGCGTGTTCATTCCACTCATGATGAACGTCATCGTCGACCGCGTGCCCCACGAGCGATTGGGAACGTATCTTGCCATCGGCTCGGCCATGATCACCATCGGCCCCGCCACGGCGCCCATTGTGACGGGCTTCATGGTGAGCGATTGGGGTTGGCGCAGCGTGTTTTGCGTACCGCTGGCAGCGGCCGTGGCGCTGACGGTGGTCGGCATCTTCGTCGTTCGCGGCGGCCGCGAGCCCGAGCGCGCCCGCTTCGATCTTCTCTCGGCGCTGCTCACGGCCGCGGGCGTGACGCTTCTGTGCGTGGGACTCTCGGAGGTGACGCTGCGTCCAGCCGTGGGCGCTGCGGCGCTCATCGGCGCTGCGCTGGCCCTCGGCTGGTTTGCCCGACGCCAAGAACATTTGGCGCGCCCTCTTGTGTCTATGGAGCCGCTGCACCACGGAATGTTCTGGCCGGCGGCGCTGCTCGTCATGGTGACGATGATGACCTACTTCTCGTTGTCGGTCATGGCGCCTCTGTATTTCGAAGAGGCGGCGGGGCTTGCGGCCAGCATGGCCGGCGTGCTCATGGTGGCGCCCGTGCTGGCCAACGCCACGGCCTCGGTGCTCTCGGGCCGCGCCCTGGACCGGTGGGGCGAGTGGCCCCTGCTGCCGACGGGGCTCGCCATCGCCGTCGCAGGGCTTGCGGCCACCATTGCCGGGGCGCTGACGTCGTCGGTCGTCGTGGCGACGGCGGGCATCTTCTTCGGTTATCTCGGCACGGGCATGGTGCTCTCGCCAGCCCAGACGGCCGGGTTGCGCCGCTTGCCCGACGAGCTGGATTCCCACGGCGTGACGCTCATGTCCATGGCCGTGCAGCTGTCGGCGTGTTTGGGGCCGGCGGCCTATATCGGCATCATGAGCTCGGCCACGGCAGCGGCCTCCGCAGCCGGTGCGCCCGCCGCCCAGGCCAGCGCCGAGGGTTTCGCCGGCGCCATGATCGCCGCCCTCGTCGTGGCCACCGCAGGTCTGGTCGCCGCCGTCTTCTACGCCCGCTTCACGAGGCGCCGTCCGCTATAGGGAGCCGAGGCGATTCTGCCGCCTTCGTGGAAGCGCTTCAGCGCTTTAGTGCGTTGGAGTACAATGGCGGAAACGGCGGCGAGACGCGAAGGCGCGGGCCGCCTCTTTTGAGAAAGGGATGGTTGCATGGCCGACATCACCGAGGTCGATTACATCTGGAAGAACGGCGAGTTAGTGCCGTGGGCGGAGGCGACCTGCCATGTGTTGTCGCACTCGCTGCATTATGGCTCTGGCGTATTCGAGGGCATTCGCTGCTACAAGGTGCCCGATGAGGACAAGTCTTTCGTGTTCCGTCTGCGCGACCATATGGAGCGGCTGCATCGCAGCTGCAAGATCGCCCAGATCGATTTGCCCTACAGCGTGGACGAGCTGATGGATGCCACGCTGGAGGTCATCCGCGCCAACAAGCTTCCGGCCTGCTATATTCGTCCCTTGGTGTACCGCGGCTACGGCGTCATGGGCGTCGATCCGACAGGCGCGCCGGTGGACGTCGTCATTGCCGTATGGCCCTGGGATGCCTACCTGGGCGCCGATGCGTTGGAAAACGGCGTGGCCGTGGGCATCTCTTCGTGGCGGCAGCGCTCCAACAACGCCATTCCGCCGGCAGTGAAGGCCACGGCTTCCTATATGAACTCCATCCTCGCGAAGATGGAGGCGAAGGCCCACGGCTACGCGGAGGCCATCATGTTGAACGAGGCGGGGCTCGTCTGCGAAGGCACGGGCGAGAACCTGTTCATTGCGCGCAACGGTGTGCTTTCCACCCCGCCGCTTTCCGATGGGCTTCTCGAGGGCATCACGCGCGACACGGTGCTGTGCCTGGCCGATGACCTGGAGATTCCCGCCGTAGAAGAAAGCCTCACCCGCAGCGATCTCTACATCGCCGACGAGGTGTTCATGACCGGTTCGGCCGCCGAGCTCACGCCCGTGGGCTCCGTTGACGGCCGCGTTATCGGCAAGCCCGGCGAGATCACCCGCGCGCTGCAGGACCGCTTCTTCGACCTGGTTTACGGGCGTATCGACGAGTACGCTGACTGGCTCACGGAGGTCTAATGGCTGAGATTCGCACCCCGGACGTCGACGATTTGCTGTGTGTGCTGGCCGCCATCGACGATCCCGATACCATATTCGCTCTTTTGGAAGACCTGTTCACCGTGCGCGAGATCCGCGAGACGTCCCAGCGATTGGGCGTGGCGCGGCTTCTGGCGGCGGGGAAGTCCTACGCGGCCATCGAGGCGGAAACGGGCGCCTCGGCCACGACCATCGCCCGGGTTTCCAAATGCCTGAGCTACGGTGCCGGCGGCTATGAGCAGGCGCTCAAGATCTTAGACGAGCGGCAGTAGATAGAGCGACCGTAGACGCATTCAAAAAAGAGAAGAGGCGGCTTGGGGGAGCCGCCTCTTTGCAGGGGTTCGAGAACGGATCGGGGAATCTCGTTCTCGGGAAGCGGGCTTGTTGAGGGGCGCCCGCTTCCAAAAGAGAGAAGAAGGAAAGGAAAGGGGAAAGGAGAAGATTGATCAGCTCTTTTCCGTTTCGCTGGTTGCAGTATAGGGGAGGGACGATCTTTGGGAAGACTTTCGGCTTTGCAGTTACCATGGCGTAAATAACCGTGCACGATTCCGTCAAACAGGGGCGGGGCGACCGGGCTGCGTGATACCGACGAAGGTGCGGGCTGGGTGCGCGAGAGTTGTGGAGAAAGTGTAAACCTAGGTTAACTCCCTTGTGCGAACGAATCAGTTAACCTATTATAACTTTTGTCAGCAGGGCCGAGGGAACGAAGCCCTGTAACACCTCCTCTCTTCTTGTTTTACTGGGTGGCGAAGCTTCTCCTCGTCTCGCTGTCGCCACAACATGAAGCCCGCGGATCCCCCCTCCCGCGGGCCTTCGTGTTTTTCGGGCCGAATCTCCCGTTTCGCCAAGGGTCTGACAAGGGGCGTTTACGGGGCGGACACTTTGGTTGACTGCGCGTGAACTATGACCTTCCGCATCTTGATTTCCTAGCGTTGACGTGGGAATTTCAGCTGAAACAAAGCAGTGGCGCAGAGGCTACGAAAGGGCGCTGCGCTCTAAATTAGTACACGAGCGGGATAATCATTTACTTGCATGGTTTGCGTAACAAGAACCTTCAAGGGAATGGTGATGACAATGAAACTGAAGTACGTGGGCTGGGTGGCGCTCTCCGGTCTGTTCGCGGTAAGCCTTGCGGGGTGCGCGGCCCAAAGCGGTCAGACGGCACCGGCCGGATCGGAGCAGGCGGTGGTGCAGACTGAAGAGACCCAGGGCCCGGCTGCGGGGCAGGCCGCCGTCGATGAGCAAGCCGACGCCGAGGCCGATGCGGCCACGGCCGAGCAGGAGGCCGCGAATCCCGCTGAGCTGCAAATCGTCGATTCCGGATGGTTCGTGGCCGACAACGGCATGGTGGATTTCGCCGTAGAGGTGCAGAACCCCAACAAGACCGTTGAGGCGGTTGATCCGGTCATCGAAGTCGTGGGCAAGGACGATGGCGGCAACGTCATCTTCGACGAGACCATCGAAACTCCCGGCGTGCTGCCCGATTCTACCTACTATTACTCCTATGTGGCCGGCTCCACCGCCAACTCCTCGGCCACTTCAACCGAGGTGGTGAAGCCGGCGACCGTCGAGTTCGCCATCACGACGCCCGAGGGCTCGTGGAAGGCCACGGATCAAACGCTGGCCGACGTGTATACCGTGCAGGACAAGGGCGCGACTGACACTCAGTTCGGTGCCAAGGAGTTCACGGGCACGGTGACCGCGTCCGAATCCCTGGATGGCGCCACGCAGTCGCGCGTCGATGTGGTGCTGCTCGATCGGGACGGCAATATTGAGGGCGGCTTCTTCAAGATCGTCGACACCGAGCCCGGTCAGGCGGCCGACTACGACATCTACGCCGTGGGCGCCCCGCAGTTCGCGAGCTATGCCGTGTACGCGAGCCCTTGGGCAGAGGACGATGCCGAGTAGGTACGAGACAGCAAAGCCAACTTCCGTATGGGGCGACCTTGGTCGCCCCTTTTGCTACCCCTTCCAGAACAGCTGGGTCAGCTCTTGGCGGGTGGAGACGCCGGTCTTCTTCAGGATGTTGTGCACGTGGGCCTTCACGGTGCCCAGCGCCAGCTGCAGCGAGCTGGCGATGTTCTGGTTGTCTTTCCCTTGCAGCACCTGCTCCACGATGACGCGCTCGCGGGCTGTGAGGTTGTAACGCTCGCAGAAAGCGGGCAGCAGCTCGTCCACGTAGGCTTGGGTGTCCGGCGCGTCGGCAGCGGGCGGCTCTTTGAAGCGCAGACGCAGGGTGTCGGATGCGGCCCGCAAGGTGAAGAAGGAGAACACGAGAAGCAGGATGTTCTCCGAGAAGTTGCGCTCGCTGATATAGAGGGGCAAAAGCGCCGCCGAGGCGAACACGGACGAGTCGAAAACGAGGATCATAGCCACGTCCTCGATGATGATGCACAGGCAGAGAACCGCCGCGGCGATGAGCACTGGCTCTTGGCGGCGCATGCGGGCCTTCTCCACCTCGCTTCTCGATGTCGCATAGCGGAAGACCGCATACCCGATGCACCACAAGAGAAAAGCTTGGCGCAGCGTGTAGAAAAGCCACTGGCGAAATTGATCCACGGGCAGGCACCAAACGACGAGCTCGCTGGCGGCAATGAACACGAAGGCCGGCGCTAGACGCCATGCGCGCCGCCGCTCGTTCATGAAATCGCACAGGATAAGCCACATGGGCTCGAGCGTTCCTAAGGCCAGAAGGGTCTTCAGCTGCGGATGGTCGATCGTATAGAACTGGGCGAGGGAGTACTCCATGTTTTGGCCCAGGTATTCATATTGAAAGATGAGGACCAGATCGAGAAAGTAGAACAGCAACATGACCGACGCGAAGAGAAACGAGCGGCGCCGGGAGACGAAATAGGCCGAAAGCGACACGGCGCCCGCCGCCACGCAGGCGAGCATCACGACGATGGTGTAGAGGTAGAACGCCGTTTCCATAGCGAGCCTCCTCGATGCTGTCGGGCCTGATTGGATCTAAGGGGGATTAGAAAGCACCCGCGATCTCGCGCGGTGCGGTTTACGCGAACGGGTATATTCATACCACATATCCCCGTTCAGTGACCCTAAACGTCGGGATTATTTCGGATTAGAAGTGCTTCTTTCTGCGGCGAACGAAAAATAATCCCGGTTATTTCTTTTCAAAACCTCCGACGCGGCCCATGCTGTGCGCCAAGAGGAGCGCCCCGCCGATCCCGGGACGCTTGAGGGGTCCTTAAGTCCTGCAAGGGGCAGGACGGCCCCGCGAGTCCAAGGAGGATTTCCATGGTCAAGGATTACATCGACACCAACGACTTCACCAAGGAGGAGCTGCTCGGCATGGTGGACCTCGCCATCGCCATGAAGGGGCTCATCAAGGAGGGCGGCGAGTACCCGCTGCTGCTGAAGAACAAGACGCTCGGCATGATCTTCCAGCAGGTGTCCACCCGCACCCGCATCTCCTTCGAGACGGCCATGACCGACCTGGGCGGCCACGCGCAGTTCTTCGGCCCCGGCTCCATCCAGCTGGGCGGCCACGAGTCCATCGAGGACTCCGGGCGCGTCATGGGGTCGCTGGTGGACATCCTCATGGCCCGCGTCGACCGCCACAAGGACGTCGTCGACCTCGCCAAGTACTCCGCGGCGCCCGTGATCAACGGCATGAGCGAGTACAACCACCCCACCCAGGAGCTCGGCGACCTCATGACCATGGTCGAGAACCTGCCCGAGGGCAAGAAGATCGAGGACTGCAAGCTCGCCTTCGTCGGCGACGCCACCCAGGTGTGCGTCTCGCTCATGTTCATCTGCTCCAAGATCGGCATGGACTTCGCGCAGTTCGGGCCCAAGGGCCACCAGATCTGCGACGGCGGCCTGCACGTGGGTACGCCCGAGGAGCGCGCCGCCTTCGGCAAGGAGCTCATGGCGATCGGCGAGGCGAACTGCAAGGTCTCCGGCGGCACCATCGAGATCTCCGACGACATCTCGGTCATCGAGGGCGCCGACTTCGTCTACACCGACGTGTGGTACGGCCTCTACGACGACGAGGTCGAGGGCGACAACTACATGGACGTGTTCTACCCGAAGTACCAGGTGACCCCGGACATGATGGACGCCGCCGGCCCGAATTCCAAGTTCATGCACTGCCTGCCGGCCACCCGCGGCGAGGAGGTCGTCGACGAGGTCATGGACGACCCGGCGCGCAGCCTGTGCTGGGACGAGGCCGAGAACCGCAAGCATTCCATCCGCGCCATCCTGGCCACCCTGTGCCCGCAGAGCGAGCCCGACGAGGGGAAGGCGACCGCCTACCGCGCCACCATCGACGAGTGCATGGCGAAGCTCGGCAAGCACGGCCTGTAAGACACGCGGAGTCGGGGGAGCCGCAACTCTCCCGACTCTTATCGAATGCAAGGAGTTACCCCTATGAGTGGTAAGAAGAAATTCTCCTTTATGTCCGTTATCCTGTCCGTTATCTGCGTCGTGTTCGTGTGCGAGGCCGCCGCGCCTGCCGCCGCCATCGGCAACCAGCAGTTCTTCTGGTGGATCTTCCTCATCATCACCTTCCTTCTGCCCTACGGCATGGTGGTGGCCGAGCTCGGCACCACCTACGACTCGGAGGGCGGCATCTACGACTGGGTGCGCGATGCCCTGGGCGACAAATGGGGCGCCCGCATCAGCTGGTACTACTGGATCAACTTCCCGCTGTGGATTGCCAGCCTGGCCACGCTGTTCCCGCCGATTCTCGGCATGATCTTCGGCGCCGACATCGAGGCGAACATTTGGCTCACGCTGGGCATCGAGATCGCCTTCGTGTGGATCGTCGTGTTCATGAGCTTCTCGAAGGTGTCCGATTCCGAGTGGATCTTGAACGGCGGCGCTATCCTGAAGGTGCTCGTGGCCGTATCCGTGGGCGTGCTGGGCATTTGGTTCGCCTGCACCAACGGGTTCGCCGGCTCCATGGCTCCCGAGACCTTCCTGCCGGATGTGACCAACACGGCGGCGCTCGGATACCTGTCCATCATCATCTTCAACTTCATGGGCTTTGAGGTGGTCTGCACCTTCGCCAAGGATATGGAAAACCCCGCCCGCGACATCCCCAAGGCCATCATCTTGGGCGGCCTGGCCATCGGCGCCATCTACCTGTTCTGCGGCTTCGGCATCGGCGCTGCCATTCCGGCTGACCAGATTGACCCGGACTTCGGCATGATCGTGGCCGTGATGACCATGGTGGGCGAGGCGTCTCCCATCTTCATCATCATCGCCGTGGTGTTCCTCATCACCCTGTTCGCGAACATGGCCTCCTGGTCCTTCGGTGTGAACGCCGTGGCCCAGTACGCCGCGAAGAACCAGAACATGCCCCGCGTGTTCGCCCACGAGAACCCGAAGACCGGCATGCCCACCGGCGCCGCCATCGTCAACGGCATCGTGGCAACCGCTGTGCTGCTCATCCAGCTCATCCCCAACGAGGCCATCTCCGACGGGTTGTTCTGGACGCTGTTCGCCACCTCGGTCGTGTTCCTGCTGCTCACCTACATCCCCATGTTCCCGGCGTTTTTGAAGCTGCGCAAGGTTGATGCGAATCGTCCCCGCGTGTACCGCTTCCCGTTCTCGGGCACGGCTGCGAAGGTGATCTTGGCCATCCCGGTTATCGAGCTGGTGCTGGCCTGCGTGGCCACGGTCATTCCGCTGTCGGCCGAAGAAGTGGCCGACAAGGTTCCGATGCTTGCCATCTTCGTCGTGTTCCTTATCATGGGCGAGGTGGTGCGCATCGTGAGCGCTCGCGGTCGCAAAGAAGAGTTCAAGGGTCTCACGCCCGCGATGGCCGCCGAGCGCCTGGCTGCTGAGGCCGAAGGCGAGTCCGACCAGCTCGAGCCGGCCGACCCGGCGCAGATCGAGGCCATCCTCGCCGCCGACGACGGCAAGTCTGAGAAGATTTTCTAGCTGATTTACTCCGAAAGGATCCCCTATGAAGACCATCTACGAGTCCGATTCCACCCCCGCCACCGACGGCTTTTCCATGCCGGCCGAGTTCGCCCCGCAGGACCGCGTGTGGATGGGCTGGCCGCACCGCACCGACACCTGGGCCCACGGTGCCAAGCCGGCCCAGAAGCAGTACGCCGCCATCGCGCGGGCCATCTCGCAGTTCACGCCGGTCACCATGTGCGCCAACGAGGCCGACTTCGCCAACTGCCTGGCCACCTTCGAGGACGACGACAACGTGACCGTCATCGAGATGACCACCAACGACGCCTGGTTCCGCGACACCGGCGCCACCTTCGTGACCGACGGGGCGGGCGGCAAGCGCGCGGTCGACTGGCACTTCAACGCCTACGGCGGCCTCATCGACGGCCTGTACTTCCCGTGGGACGCCGACGACCAGATCGCCGCGAAGATGGCCCAGCTCACGGGCTGCGTGCGCTACCGTCCCGACGACATGATCCTCGAGGGCGGCTCCATCACTGTGGATGGCGAGGGCACCGTGATCGTCACCGACCAGTGCCTGCTCTCCCCGGGCCGCACCGCGTCCGCCGTGCTCGCCGAGGAGGCCGACGAGGACACCATCTGGCCCGCCTACGCCAAGAAGTTCCAGCCCTGGAGCGAGGAGCTGCGCGCCTACATGGACGAGCACTTGAAGGCGTATCTGGGCGTGGAGAAGGTCATCTGGGTCAAGGAGGGCATCGACCCGGAGGAGACCAACGGGCACATCGACGACGTGGCCACCCTCATCGCCCCGGGCGTGGTGGCCGTCATCTGGACCGACGATCCGGACTACCCCTTCTACCGCCAGTGCCACGAGGCCTACGACACCCTGGCCGCGGCGACCGACGCCAAGGGCCGCCAGCTGAAGGTGTACAAGCTGCCCATGCCGGTGAAGCCCCTGTACATGGACCAGGCCTCCTGCGACACCATCGATGTCGACGAGAACGCCGAGCCGCGCGTGGCCGACGAGCCGCTGATCGCCTCCTACATGAACTACCTGGTGACCAACGGCGGCGTCATCGTGCCCCAGTACGGCGACGAGAACGACGCGCTGGCGGTGCGGACGCTGCAGGAGATCTACGATGAGGTCTGGGGCGAGGGCGCCTACACGTGCGTGGGCGTGCAGTCCGAGCAGGTCGTCTTCGGCGGCGGCAACATCCACTGCATCACCCAGCAGGAGCCCACGGCGTAGGGGCTTCGCGCGTTCGGCTCGACATCCTCCGATGATGGAAGGGGCGGCTCCGGGATAAGGAGCCGCCCCTTTTTATGCAAGAATTTCGACTTGTTAGAGTCGTGGGGGAAAGCGGAAAGGGCCTCTCGCCGCTCGGTTTAGGGAACACAACGGCAAAACCCCAGGTCGCCACACGATCATCTGCATCCGGTTCTTTCGGATGGTCATCCCGAACCCTAACAACTCGAAAAACCGTCCGAAAATCGCTCATCGATTGCATGAGTCGGTCGAAGCCTCGGTTCCCGCGAACTTTATGCGCGCAGGAACGCCTCGTAGCCGCGACGGGCCTCGTAGATGTCGGCTTTGCTCGTGACTTCCCAGGGGGAGTGCATCGAAAGCACGGGCACGCCGGAGTCGATGACGTCCATGCCGTACTTCGCGGGGATGTAAGCGATGGTTCCGCCGCCGCCGGCGTCCACGCGGCCCAGCTCGGCGGTCTGGAAGCTCACGCCCGCGTCGTCCATGATGCGGCGCACCAGCGCGACGTACTCGGCCGAGGCGTCGTTGGATCCGCTCTTGCCCCGCGCGCCGGTGTACTTGTTGAACACGAGACCGCGGCCCAGATAGGCGGAGTTCTTCGCTTCGAAGACGCTCGCGTAGGCGGGGTCGAATCCGGCGGACACGTCCGAGGACAGCATGCGCGAGCGGGTGAGGGCGCGGCGCAGGCGCAGCGGGCTGCTCTCGCCGGCGAGCGCCATGATTTCGGCGATGGTGTTTTCAAAGAACATCGAGGCCATGCCGGAGGCGCCCACGCTGCCGATCTCCTCCTTGTCCACCAGCACGCAGACAGCGGTGCGGGCGGGGATGTCGTCGCCCAAGGCCAGCTGGGCCGCAAGGGAGGTGTAGGCGCACACGCGGTCGTCCTGGCCGTAGCCGATGACCATGGAACGATCGAAGCCGAGGTCGCGGGCGCGGCCGGCGGGCACTACCTCCAGCTCGGCTGAGAGGAAGTCCTCCTCGGCGATGCCGTACTTGTCGGACAGAAGCGCCAGCACGTAGGCTTTCACGGGATCTTTGGAGGCCTTGTCGCCTTCGGCTTTCTCGGCGCTGTCGTCCGCCTCGTCGGCGCCGGTCGCGGCGAGCGGCCGGTTGCCCACGAGCACGTCCAAGTCCTCGCCTTCCACGACCTTCGAGCCCTTCTTATCCATCTGCTGGGAACCCAAGTGGGGGAGCAGGTCGGTCACGCAGAATACCGGGTCAGCCGGGTCGTCGCCGATGTTCACCTCCACCACCTCGCCGTCGGTTTTGGCCACGACGCCGTGAAGCGCCAGCGGCAGCGCCGTCCACTGGTAGTTTTTGATGCCGCCGTAGTAGTGCGTGTCCAGCAGCGCGAAGTCGTTCGTCTCATACAGCGGATTCTGCTTGATGTCGAGGCGCGGCGAGTCGATGTGCGCCCCCAGGATGTTCATGCCCTCGGAGATCGGTGCGGCCCCCACATGTACGAGAATGACGGCCTTGCCCTGGGCGCAGGCCCACAGCTTGCTGCCCGGGCCCACCGGCGTGCCGGCGGCGATGCAATCAGCCAGCGAATCGTAGCCGGCGTCCTCAGCAGCGGCGATGGCGGCCGCCGCGCACTCGCGCTCGGTCTTGTTCTCGGAGATGAAATCGATGTAGTCGACGGCCAGCGCCTCAAGCTCGTCCAGCGACGCCTCGTCGTACTTCTTCCAAGCCACTTCGCGTTCCACGTAACGTCCTTTCTCTTGTGCGTTCGATCACAGTATGAACCAATCTGTGGGGAAAAGTTCGGAAATTGTTACATCCTGTTTTCTCGATGCGCGGGATGGGAGCGCCGTACTATAATGACCCAGACATTGAGACGATGTCGTCGATGCTTAAGAAAGGAAGATTCCATGAATCTGCGTGACGTTATCCCTACCGCTGAGAACTCCAGCAATTTCGACGTGGTTCCCGAGTCCATCACCGAGGTGGGCACCACGCTTGAGAACCTGAAGGCTGCCGTGTGCGGCGAGACCGGCGCGTCCGCCAAGTACGCCGCCTGCGCCGCTGCCGCCAAGGAGCAGGGTTTCGACCAGATCGCCCGCCTGTTCGAGGCCACCAGCGCCGCCGAGCAGATCCACATCGGCCTTGAGGCCGGCGTGATCGCCGAGATCGAGCCGGGCTACGAGCGCCCCGCCGCTCCCGAGGCCGAGGGCATCGCTACCGACCTGAACCTCATCGCCGGCGCCCTGGGCGAGATCTACGAGACCTCCGACATGTACCCGAGCTTCATCAAGGTCGCTCAGGAGGAGGGCAACAAGAAGGCCGAGTTCGTGTTCACCCGCGCCAAGCTCGCCGAGGCCGTGCACGCCGAGCTGTACATGGACGCCTACAACAACATCGACGCTCCCACCGACGAGGCCTACTACCTGTGCCCCATCTGCGGCTACATCCACAAGGGCGACGATTTCGAGAAGTGCCCCATCTGCTTCACCCCGGCCGACAAGTTCCGCAAGTTCTAAGTCGTCCGTACGCATAGCGCGCACCTCATGCGACCGTCCTTCCGGGCGGTCGCTTTTTTCGTGCGCATGGGTGCTTCTCGCTGTTGCCGGACGCGAGCGACGGACACGGGGATGGGCTTTGTGGCTGAGCATTTTCGCAGGGGTCGGCCCTCGCGCTTCTTCTGCCGGCAATGTGCGATACTGGGTGTCGTTCGGCGGCGAAAGGAGAGCGAGAACATGCGGAAGGCGAGTTTCGATACGGGGCGGGGAAAGATCGTCTACTGGGTGAGCGACACGGCCGATGCGACGCGGCCGTGGGTGGTGTTTCTGCCGGGACTCACGGCGGATCGCCGTCTGTTCGCGCCGCAGATAGAGCACTTCGAGGGCCGTGTCAACTGCCTGGTGTGGGACGCGCCGGCCCATGGTGAGTCGCGCCCGTTTCCGCTGGACTTCTCGCTGCCTGAGCTAGCCCGTTGGCTGGGGGAGATCATGAAGGCGGAAGGCGCCAGTGCGCCTCTGCTTGTGGGTCAGTCGATGGGCGGCTATGTGGCCCAGGTGTTCGACGTGCTGTTTCCGGGGCGCGCCTGCGGCATCGTGTCAGTGGACTCCGCGCCGCTCGGTCGCGACTACTACAAGCGATGGGAGTTGGCCTGTCTGCCTTTCGTGACGCGCATGTTCTACCTGTACCCGTGGGCCACGCTGAAGAAGACGAGCGCCGAGGGCAACGCCGCAACTCCCGAGGGCCGCGCCATTATGGACGCGATTTTGGCGGGCTACGAGAAGGGGGAGTACTGTCGGCTTTCCGCCCATGGGTTCGCCATGCTGGCCGAGGTGGTGAGAAGCGATGAGTACGCCGCGCCGACCGCCCCGCTCACGCTGATCGTCGGCGAGCTCGATCGCACGGGGTTCGTCCGCAAGTACAACGAGCTGTGGTCGAAGCGCACCGGCTTGCCCATCCGCTGGGTAGAAGGCGCCGCCCATAACTCCAACGCCGATAATCCAGCTGTCGTGAACGCCATCATCGAAGAGGCGCTCGGCGGCAGCTGAGATTGCACCCAGCGGGTTGCGGCGGCTTCAGGCACTCGCGGCCGCCTCGCAGCTTGCAAATGATCGGGCGCAGATGTTCGGCGCTCGCCTTGCCAGCTTCCAAACGATCGTGTGAGAGACGGCTCTGGCTGGCTTGGTTCTGCTAGAATGCTTCCGCTGAGAAAGCCATAGCGTGAAGGAGGTGAGAGGAATGTCGAAGAAGCGCAAGAAGGCGCATCCTGTGCAGGCGGTAAAGCCGAAAAGCGATGTCGTGTGGCGGCAGTCGGCCGAGGAGGCAACGTTGGCGGCTAAGCCGCACTACAACGGGTTCGCCTGCGGGCATGGCGCCCATGGTTCGGCGAAGTACAGCCGAGCGCGAGCCAAGCAGGCTTGGCGGCGACAGATGCGACAAGAAGGAGCCTCTCGGGGCTCCTTCCCTTTTCCGGCGCTCGCGCTCGTCGCGGCCGCTGCGCCTTCGACCGCTGCCGAAAAAATGGGGCGGGTCTGCGGCGGGTCTGGCACCAGGTCCCGTCTCGGCCTATAATAAGTCAATTACTCATTGCGGGGAGCGTGGGTTGAAACACTTGGTCGTCGTGGCACCGACGGCCGCCCGTCCCCGTTAGGGCACCGAGTGGAAGAAGGAGCGCAGCCGTGGCCTACTATTTCGATGAACCGTCCCGCACATTCAACGAGTACCTGCTGGTTCCGGGCCATACGCCGGCCGATTGCATTCCGGCGCGCGTCAGCCTGAAGACCCCGCTGGTGAAGTACCGCAAGGGCGAGGAGGAGTGCCCGCTCTCGCTTTCCGTGCCGATGGTTTCCGCCATCATGGCCGCCGTGTCCGACGACAAGATGGCCGTGGCGCTCGCCACCGAGGGCGGTTTGTCGTTCATCTACGGCAACCAATCCATCGAGGACGAGGCCGCCATGGTGGCCCGCGTGAAGGACTACAAGGCCGGCTTCGTCACCTCCGACGCAAACCTTTCCCCCGACATGACGCTCGAGCAGGTAGTGGCTCTGAAGGAGCAGTACGGCCACTCTACCATGCCCGTCACCGACGACGGAAGCGCCCACGGCAAGCTGCTCGGCATCGTGACCGAGCGCGACTACCGCCTCTCCCGCATGTCCATGGACGAGAAGGTGGCCGACTTCATGACGCCGCGCGAGAAGCTCGTGGTGGCTCCGGATGGCACCTCTCTGAAGGCCGCCAACGATATCATCTGGGATCACAAGCTGAACTCGCTGCCCATTGTGGATGCGGACGACCATCTGGTGGCGCTCGTGTTCCGCAAGGACTACGACTCCCACAAGTCCAATCCCGACGAGCTTTTGGACGCCCACAAGCGCTACATGGTGGGCGCGGGCATCAACTCCCGCGACTACGCCGAGCGCGTGCCGGCGCTTGTCGAGGCCGGCGCCGACGTGCTGTGCATCGATAGCTCCGAGGGCTATTCCGACTGGCAGAAGATGACCATCGAATGGGTGCGCGAGCACTACGGCAACGACGTGAAGATCGGCGCGGGCAACGTGGTTGACGCCGAGGGCTTCCGCTTCCTCGCCGACGCGGGCGCCGACTTTGTGAAGATCGGCATCGGCGGCGGTTCCATCTGCATCACCCGCGAGACCAAGGGCATCGGCCGCGGCCAGGCCACCGCTACCATTGAAGTGGCGAAGGCCCGCGACGAGTACTTCCGCGAGACCGGCATCTACGTGCCCATCTGCTCCGACGGCGGCATCGTGTACGATCATCACATCTCGCTCGCATTGGCCATGGGCGCCGACTTCGTCATGCTGGGCCGCTACTTCGCCCGCTTCGACGAGAGCCCTTCGGCCAAGGTCATGGTGAACGGCACCTACATGAAGGAGTACTGGGGCGAGGGGAGTGCCCGCGCCCGCAACTGGGGCCGCTACGATTTGGGCGGCAAGAAGTCGCTGTCCTTCGAAGAGGGCGTCGATTCGTACGTGCCCTACGCCGGCAGCCTGAAGGACAACATGGCCATCACCCTGCTGAAGCTGAAGAGCACCATGTGCAACTGTGGTGCGCTCACCATTCCCGAGTTCCAAGACAAGGCGAAGCTCACGCTGGTGTCCGCCACCTCCATCGTAGAGGGCGGCGCCCACGACGTGTTGCTGAAGGACAAGGCCCCCTACGCGAGCAACACCCGCTAAACCGGCCGGGATCTTGCGCCGCTGTATGCTGTCGCGAGGATGGCGGGGGCGGTGCCGAGGGTCGCGTAAAGAGGCTGTAGCTTCCGAGGCGAGCTTTTCGAGGTTTTCGACATAATCGACCCTATCGAGGGGCTGCGGTATATTGGCAGTCCCTCGATTTTGTTTGTAGGCGATAAAAGATCAACACTATTCGATATGCCAATTGCTGAGGTAAAATGATAGGTGTCGAATTCCGAAGAAAACTTGCCAGATTGACGCGGCTTCGAATGATCGGCCTGCGAGCATCGCGCCCCGGCGCCCCTAGGCGCTCAAAGCGGCGAAGAGGTTTTCCATATCCTGCTCGTAGATGCTGTCGCGCAGGTAAATGAAGCTGATGTCGTGAAAGATGCCCGCATCGGAGAGGGGGATAACGCGCAGCGTGCCCTCTTGCACCTCCCGCTGCACGGCGGCCTCGTAGACGAAGGAAATCCCAAGATCGGCCTGGACGAATATCTTGATGATATCGAGGCTTTCCACGACGAAATGGTCGGCGAAGGAGGCGGGCGAGAGATTGCGCTGGGCAAGGGCGTGGACAAGCACGTTGCGGCTGCCGCTGCCCTCCTCGCGCAGAATGAGTCGTTCGCCCAAGAGGTCTTCCAGGGTGCGTGGCGTACGCGGGAAGCGATGCTCGGCCGCGCAAATGGGCACCAAACGCTCGGACGAGAAGGGGCGTGAGGCATAGCGGGCCTTGTCGAAGAGCCCTTCCACGAAGGCGCAATCGATGGTTCCCGCGTCGAGGAGCTCCATCAGGTGCTGGGTTCCGCCCGAGCGCACGGTGATTTGGATGTCGGGTCGGGCGCCCAGACAGCGGGCGAGGGGCCGGGCCACCACGTACTCGCCGGCGGTCAGCGTCATGCCGATGCGCAGCTTGACTGTGGCGCCATGGGCCACCTCCTCGATGCGTTCGTGCAATAGCACGTCGTCGTGGGCCATGGTCGCTAGCCCGTCGCGCAGGACACGTCCCGCCGGCGTCAGCTCCAGCTTTTTGCGATGGTAGGTGAACAGCTTCGCGCCGTACTCGCGCTCCAGGTACGTGATGTGCTGGGAGACGGCCGGCTGGGTGAGCGCCAGCTCCTCGGCGGCTCGGGTGTAGTTCAGAGTGCGGCACACGGTGAGGAACGTCTTTACGCGAAAGTCCTGCATTGCGTCTCCTTCGATGGGTGCGGTGGTTCCTTAGGGACTCGGGTAGCATATCAATAAACTTCTCTAATGGCTACATAATGATATATAAGTTTTCTTTTGGTAAGAAACCGCGCATAATAAAGCCATTCTACTCCTGCGGGTCGTTGCGTTATCTCCGGCGATTCGTGGTCGAGACATTTCCGGCTCCAAAGGCCCCGACGAAAGGTGCTCTATGCGCGACATTATCAAGAAAGTACCCATCCCCACAGCGGGCGTGGCCTTGGGCCTGGCCGCTTTGGGCAACTTGCTTCAACCCTATGCCGAGATCGCCCACATTGCTTGCGGGGCGTTGTCTCTCTTCTTGGTGGCTATGCTCGTCGCCAAGCTGATCATGTTCCCCTCCATGCTTCGCGAGGACATGAAGAACTCCGTTTTCGCAAGTGTTTCTGCCACGTTCTTCATGACGCTGATGCAGCTGGCCGGATACTTGGCTCCCGTGGCTATCGTGCCGGCTTTCGGGCTGTGGTGCTCGGCGGTGGCGGGGCATTTCGTGCTGATGACGTGGTTTACCCTGTACTATATCCGCCGCTTCAAGCTCACCGAGGTCTTTCCTACGTACTTCATTTGCTACGTGGGCATCATCGTGGCGGCTGTAACGTCTCCCGTCTTCGGCGCCGAGGCCTTCGGCCAGGGCATTTTCTGGTTCGGCTTTGCCTGCTACCTCGTGCTGCTCGCCGTGGTGACGATGCGCTACATCAAGCATGAGATCCCCGAAGGCGCTCGCCCGCTGTTCTGCATCTATGCTGCTCCTATGGGTCTGTCGCTGGTGGGATATCTGTCGGTTATGCCTGATCCGAACCTGGTGTTCGTGGCCGTGCTCATGGGCCTCGGCCAGCTGATGCTCATCGGCGTCGTCACCCGGGTGCCGAAGTTCCTCGCCCTGCAGTTCTATCCGAGCTACGCAGCCATGACCTTCCCCTTCGTCATCTCCGCGATGGCGCTCGGCAAGGGCGTGCAGGCTCTCTACGCTGCCGGCTACTCCATTCCGGCGCTCCCGGTGATCGAGGCCCTCATCGCCGTGGAGACGCTGTTCGCCGCCGTGATGGTCGCCTACGTCTTCGTGCACTTCATGAAGTTCTTCTTCGGTACGCCGAAGGCGGCCAAGGCCCCGAAGACGCGTCCCGAGGTTCCTGCGGCTCTCACTGTCGAGGTCACCGAATAACGCTTGAACACCTATCGCCTCGCCGGCCCGACGTTCTGCTCTGGCCAACGACGGCCCCTCCTCTCCTCAGCGCCCCGGTCCTCCACTGGGGCGCTCTCCTTTTTGGAGGGGAGTCTCGTTTGTGGCGGGATTTCCCGATTTCCAGCTTGTTGAGCATGCATGAGCGTGGAAATCGGGAAATCCCGCCATATTGTGCTCCATGGGGGATGAGCTTTCAGCTTGCGGTACGCCTCGGAGCTTGCGACGCGTCTCGGGGCTTGCGGCCCTTATCTCTCGATGGCGCGGTTGATGAGGGCGCGCAGCTCGTCGATGCCGTCGCCCTTCTCCGACGACGTCACCACCATGGGCACGCCACCCGGCAGCTTGAGCGCCTTCTTGATGGCGGCGCGCTGCTTCATCTGCTGCTGCTTCGACAGCTTATCCGCTTTGGTCAGCGCGATGGCGAAGGGTAGCTCGGCGTCCATGAGAAACTGAACCATGTTGCGGTCGAGCGCCGAGGGCTCGTGGCGGATGTCGATGAGCGACACCACGAGTGCGAAGTCACGATCTTGATTGTAGTAGCCCTCGATGAGCTCACTCCACCGGCCCTTTTCTGCTTTCGACACTTTCGCGTACCCGTAGCCAGGCAGATCCACGAGATCGTGGCCGTCCACATCGTAGAAGTTGATGGTGGCCGTCTTGCCCGGCGTGGACGACACCTTCGCCAGGCCCTTGCGGTACATGAGCTTGTTGAGCAACGACGACTTACCCACGTTCGAGCGTCCCGCAAAGGAAACCTCGGGACCCGTGGATGCTGGCAGTTGCTCCGAGGTGCCGTAAGCGGCTTTAAACGATGCGTTGTGGAAGTTCATGGGTGCTCCTTCGCGGAGGGGGTCGCGGTATTTCGCTATCATGGTACTTGAATTGGACGGTCGAAGGGCGAAGGGGCGCGGAAATGACGGCAAATCATAGGAAAGATGCGCTGGAAGTGGCGCACATCACGGGCGTGCAGGGCATTCGCGCCGCCATGGCGCGCTTGGCCGATGAGGAGGCCGACGTACCCCTGCCGGGGGCCGTGCCCGAGGAGGTGCCGCTGGGGCGCCGCACCTGTGCCGTGTGCGCTGCCGACAACGACGGTTCCCGGGAGACCTGCTGGAACTGCGGCGCTTCTCTGCGCCGGGTGCGCTAGGGGCGGAACGTATAGCCGCCGTCTGTCCCGTGAGGGGCGCGGTCGAGCGCTGGCGCCCCTTTTCCAAGAGCGCATCATGGCTATAATGGGGAAATCAACTCGCGGCCGCGGGGAATGCGCGCGGTCGAAAGCCACGTTTTCGAGGGAGTGCCATGAAAGCCTACAACCCCCATGAGATCGAGCCCCGTTTGCAGTTGGCCTGGGAAGAGGCCGGGCTGTACACGGTGCCGGAGAATTCCGATGCGCCCAAGAAGTATGTCCTGGAGATGTTCCCGTATCCCTCCGGCGACATGCACATGGGGCATGCGAGCAACTACACCTACGGCGACGTGGTGGCCCGCTACTCCAAGATGCAGGGCTTCGACGTGCTGCATCCCATGGGCTGGGACGCTTTCGGCCTGCCCGCGGAGAACGCCGCCATCAAGCATCACAGCCATCCGGCCATCTGGACCTACGAGAACATCGAGACCCAGAAGAAGAGCTTCTCCCGCATGGGCTTTTCCTACGACTGGGATCGCAAAGTGGTGGCGTGCGATCCGGAGTACTACCGCTGGGGCCAGTGGATCTTCCTGAAGTTCTGGGAGCGCGGTCTCGTGGAGCGTCGCAACTCGCCGGTGAACTGGTGTCCGAGCTGCGGCACCGTGCTCGCCAACGAGCAGGTCATCGAGGGTCGCTGCTGGCGATGCGACTCCGAGGTGGAGAAGCGCGACCTCACCCAGTGGTACTACAAGATTACCGACTACGCCCAGGAGCTGCTGGACGACCTGGATCAGCTGGAAGGCTGGCCCGAGCGCGTGAAGCAGCAGCAGGCCAACTGGATCGGCCGCTCCGAGGGCGCCAACGTGGACTTCATCCTGTGCGACCGCGACGGCAACGCGCCGGCCGAGCCCACGGAAGACGACATCATTACCGTGTTCACCACGCGCGCCGACACGCTGTTCGGCTGTAGCTTCTTCTTGCTGGCGCCGGAAAGCAAGCTGCTCCGCGGCCTCGTGGAAGGCACCGAATACGAGGCGCCGGTCATGGAGCTGGTTGAGGCGGCCAAGAAGGTGACCGCCGTCCAGCGCGCTCAGGGCGACCATGAGAAGCACGGCGCGTTCACCGGTCGCTACGTGGTGAACCCCATCAATGGCGAGAAGGTGCCCGTATGGGTGGGCGACTACATCGTGGCCGACTACGGCACCGGCGCCGTCATGGCCGTGCCCTGCGGCGATCAGCGCGACTTCGAGTTCGCCCGCAAGTACGATCTGCCCATCATCCCCATCATCCTGTCTGAGGACGACCCGCTATACCCGCAGCTCAAGGACGAGCAGGGCCGCGTGGTGACCACGGTGGACTGGCCGGAGGCCTACGCCGCCGAGGGCGTTCTCGTGCAATCCGGTCCCTACACGGGCATGACCGGCGGTAAGCACTCCGAGGGCGAAGCAGCCATCGTGGCCGCGCTGGAAAAGATGGGTCGCGGCAAGCGCACCGTGGAGTTTCGCCTGCGCGACTGGCTTATCAGCCGCCAGCGCTACTGGGGCAACCCCATCCCCGCTATCCACTGCGAGAAGTGCGGCGTGGTGCCCGTGCCCGAGGAAGATCTGCCCGTGCGCCTGCCCGAGGACATCGACCTGGCTGCCGGCGAGACGCTGGCCACCCATGCCGGGTTCGTGAACACCACTTGCCCCGTATGCGGCGCCCCGGCCAAGCGCGAGACCGACACCATGGACACCTTCACGTGCTCCAGCTGGTACTACATGCGCTACACCGACCCGCACAACGTGCACGCGCCCTTCAATCCGGAAAAGACTAACGCCTGGATGCCGGTCGATCAGTACATCGGCGGCATTGAGCACGCCATCCTGCACCTGCTTTACAGCCGCTTCTTTACCAAGGTGCTGCGCGACTGCGGCCTGCTCGACTTCGACGAGCCCTTCACGAACCTGTTGTGCCAGGGCATGGTGCTCGACGCCCACGGCGATGTGATGAGCAAGTCGAAGGGCAACGTGGTCTCGCCGGAGGAGATGATCGCCGAATACGGCGCCGACGCCGTGCGTGCCTACATCTTGTTCTTGGGGCCGCCCGAGAAGGAGAAGCTGTGGAACGAGGACGGCCTGCCGGGCATGTACAAGTTCCTGAACCGTCTGTGGCGCCAGGTGCACGACTTGTGCGGTAAGGCCGGCGACGAGACGCTGTTCGCGCAGAAGCCGGCTGACGAGGCGGCCGTGGCCGCGGCGAAGAAGCTCATTCGTGAGCGCCATCGCGTGGTGGAGAAGGTGTCGGCCGACATCGAGCGCAACAACTTCAACACCGCCATCGCCGCCATCATGGAGCTGTCGAATGCCGCCGGCGAGTACCTGCGTGCGTTCAGCCCCGAGGATCGCGCCGCCTGCGAAGACCATCGCGCGCTCGACGCGGAAGTGGCCGAGGTGCTGGTGAAGCTCGTGGCGCCGTTCACGCCCCATCTGGCCGACGAGCTGTGGCGCGAGGCGCTGGGCCGCGAGGGCTTCGTCTACGACCAGCCGTGGCCGGAATACGATCCCGATCAGGCCCGCGCCGACGAGGTGGAGCTGGCCGTGCAGATCTGCGGCAAGATCAAGGGCCGCGTGACCGTGGCCGCCGATGCCCCGGAGCCCGAGGTGCTCGCCGCCGCTCGCGAGGCCGTGGCCGCCGCCCTTGAGGGCAAGACGGTGAAAAAGGAAGTCTACGTCCCCGGCCGTCTGGTGAACATCGTCGCGGTGTAGCTGCGACTTCTTGTGGGCTGCGGGAGGGCGAACCCGCTCGCAGCCCGCTTGGTGCTTTATCCTGCTGCGAACGCCGTTAAAGGAAATAGCGGAAGGAACGCGCAAGAGATAGCCCCATCCCAGCACGCTTGCTGCTGACGTGGGGCTATTTCTTTAACTAACGGCGTTCTCCGCAGGGCGCCCAGAGGTCTGCGAGCGGGTTCGCCCTCCCGCAGCGAGCGATGCTAGCTGAGTACTTCGTCCAAAGCTTCGAAGAGCTTGTCGATTTCGACGGGCTTGGTGAGGTGGCCGTTCATGCCGCTGCGCAGGGCCTTCTGGCGATCCTCCTCGAACGCATCGGCCGTCATAGCGAGGATAGGTACTTGCGCTCGGGTCGGATCGTTTAGTCGACGGATGGCCTTGGTGGCCTCGTAGCCGTTCATGACCGGCATCTGCACGTCCATGAGCACCAGCTGGTAGTGCCCCGATGGTGCGTCCATGATCTTCTCTACCGCCTCGCAGCCGTTCACGGCGTATTCCACGGTGAAGCCCTCGTCCTCCAGAAGGGTGATGGCGATCTCGCGGTTCAGGTCGTTGTCGTCCACGAGCAGGATGCGGCTGTGGCGCAGCCGGTGGCTCGGGTCGACGTGCTGGGTCTTGGCCTCTTGGGCCGCTGCGGTCGCGCCCTCGCACGCCAGCTGCAAGGTCAGCTCAACGGTGAACGAGGTGCCCTTGCCCTGGGTGCTCTTCACGGAAATAGTGCTGTGCATCATGTCCACGAGATTCTTCGTGATGGCCATGCCGAGCCCCGTGCCCTGGATGCCGCTGATGGTGGAGGTGCGCTCGCGCTCGAAGGGGTCGAAGATGTGCTCGACGAATTCGGGGCTCATGCCAATGCCCGTGTCCGACACGGTGAAGCGGTAGCGCCCGTAGCCGACTGGCGCGCCGGGCAGCTCGTCCAGCGTCACCTTGATGAAGCCGCCGGGATTCGTGAACTTCAGGGCGTTGCCCAGCAAGTTCAAGAGGATCTGGTTGATGCGCAGCTTGTCGCAGCGCACCTCGGTGTGGCGGACGCTCTCGGTGTTGATGGAGAAGTACAGTTGCCTCGCGCTCGTCTCGGCCTGGATGATGCTGTAGAGATCGTCCAGAAGATCGACGAGGTTGTAGGGCTGCTCATCCAGTGAGACCTTGCCGCTCTCGATGTGGCTCATGTCCAGAATGTCGTTGATGAGGCTCAAGAGATGCGTGCTGGAGGACTTGATCTTGTTCAGGTACTCCTCCACTTTCTCCGGCTGGTCGAGGCGGCTGGCGGCCAGAGTGGTGAAGCCCACGATGGCGTTCATGGGCGTGCGGATGTCGTGGGACATGTTCGAGAGGAAGGCGCTCTTGGCGGCGTTGGCCTTGTTGGCCTGGGTCAGTGCCTCTTCCAGCAGGGCCTTCTTCTTCATCTCCTCGCGAGTTTGCACGTCGACGCTGCGCAGGCCCAGCACCATGTTGTGAGCTTGGGGCCAATCGCCGCCGCGCACGACGGTGGCCTGGCAGTACTCCGTAACGTCGCCGTGGTTGATGCGATAGTTCACATGGATACGGCTCTCGTCGGTCAGGCGCGTGATGAGGCTTTCCGCCGAAAGCGCGTCGCGCAGCATGGCCTGGTCCTCTTCCACGACAGCTTCATTGATGTATCCGCCGAGGCAACTGTCGAGATTGAGCTCGCCGGCGAACAGCTCGTCCAGCTTGCGAAGCCTGTCGCCGCTGACGCGCAGGGCCTCGCCCGCTTTGGTGTCCAGGCTGAAGGAGCACACGAGCAGGTAGTCCTCGGAAAGCGCCTGGATGAGATCGCGCTGGCGGCGCTCCTTGCGCACTTCTTCCTTTTTCTTGTCCGTGTAATCGAGCAGGTAACGCTGCAAGAGCAGCTCGCCATCGCTTTCGATGAGCTTCACGTTGCCCATGACGTGCACGATGTCGCCGTTGTCGTGGCGCACGCGGTACTCGGTGCTCACCGAGTCGCCGACGTTTTTCAGAGTGGCGATTGATTCGCGCATCTTCCCGGCGTCCTCGTCGACGACCGAGGGGGCCACCATGTCGAAGCCGGCGGCCATGAGGTCTTCTGCCGAATCGTAGCCCAAAATGTCCAGGGCCGCCTGGTTGATGCCGAGCAGGCGCGTGCCGTCGAGCGAATGGGTGATGACGCCGCAGTCCATGGTGGTGAAAATGGTTTCCATGGTGCGGTTCTTCTCGACGATCTCGTCCTCGTAGGCGCGTTCCTGGGTGACGTCGATGCCCACGCCGACGGTGCCCATGACCGAGCCGTCGATGTTGTAGAGAGGCGACTTGTACGTGGTGAGCAGGCGCGTGCCGTCGCTGGTCTGCACGGTCTCCTCCGAGACAATGGTGGACTTGGCAGCCATGACCCGGCGCTCCGATTCAATGCAGGCGGGATCGTCGGCTTCCACGTCCCAGATGTAGGCGTGCCCGCGGCCCTGCACCTGTTCTTTGGTCTTGTTCACCGTGGCGCAGAAGGCGTCGTTGACCTTGTGGTGGATGCCGTCCTTGGACTTGTACCATACAAGCGACGGAATAGAGTTGATGGTGGCTTCCAAATACTGGCTTGTCTCCCAGGAGTCGGCGTAGCGCTTGCAGGCGCGCTGCCAATGGTTGAAGCGCCAGGATGCCTCGACGGCGCTCAAGGGCGCGATCCACAGGTCGGCGATGTCGTTGAAGTAGGGCTCGACGGCGGGCACTTGGTCGTGGGTGACGATGAGGGTGACCGTTGTGGTGGCCTGCCGGTGAGCGGCGAAGACGCGGGCCCAGGCGGCGGCATCGTGGCCCGTGGCATCGGCGAAAATGGCGCTGGCCTGGGCGGTGAGCGCCTCTTCGGGCTCATCGCTGCGCGTGAAATGGTGCGTAAAGCTTGGCTGCGGCTGCGCATCTTCGATAATGCGTGCGATCTCGTCGGGCAGGCCCACGAGATAGAAAGTCACCGGGCAATGGTACATGGCGCGCGTCCTTTGGAGTTGCTCAACGTGTCGTTGCCGTAACAACGAGGAAACGGTTTCTCAACTTGTGTAGTATACCAACTTTATCAGGGATGACTTCCCGCACCACTGGACAAGTTTGAATTTTTGCTATAGTGTACCCCGCTTTTCCGATGCTACGAAGGAGGTGGCCTGTGGCCCGCGACAACGCCCGATCCGTGCCCTGGTGGCGCTGGTGCGCTCGCGTGCTGCTGGCCGTCTGCGCGCTGGCGGTGCTCATCGTGGGCGTGGCCAACGTGGTCACCGTGGCCACGACGCGCGATCGGGTAGTTACCGTGGAAGGCGCGGCGACGGCGCTGGCCGGCGATGCCGCCGATGCCGTGGTGGTGCTGGGGGCCAGCGTGTACGCCGACGGCACGCCGAGCGATATTTTGGCTGATCGGCTGGAAGTGGCCTGCGACTTGTACAAGAGCGGTGCGGCCCGGGCCATCATCGTCAGCGGCGACAACCGCACCTCCCACTACAACGAGTCCGACGCCATGAAGGCGTACTGCGTCGAATTGGGCGTGCCGAGCGAGGACGTGTACGTAGACCATGCGGGCAACACCACCTACGAGTCGATGTGGCGGGCGCGGCACGTGTTCGGGGCGGACCGCATCATCGTGGCCACCCAGGCCTACCATCTGTATCGCGCCATGTTCGCTGCCGATTGTCTGGGCATGCAGGCGTGGGGCGTGCCCTGTGACAAGGGGGCCTACGATAACCAGCGGGCTTACAGCATCCGCGAGGTGCTCGCCCGCACGAAGGACTTCTACGCGGCGCTTCTGCGCCTGCCCGTGGACACGGCCGGCGAGGCGGTATCGCTGAACGATTCCGGAGATCTGACGTGAGGGGGCGCTTGTGCAGACGCTAGGCACTGAACTGGACCGAACCATTGCCGGTTGGGGCCCTGAAGCCGCCGCAGCTCTCAAGCGCTCGCGGAACAAGGATCGCTTCCGCGCCGCTGTGGAGCGCACGTGGCGTTTGCGCCCGGATGTGGGGCGGTTCGTCCTCATGCACACCAACGGCATCTACATCGCCAAGGACGAGCGCCCCCGCAAAGGGCCCGACCGCCATAAGGACTGGTGGGTCTTCGGCATGTACCTGGACGACGCCATGGCGCGCACCGAGGTGGACGCCTGGCAGTCGGTACTGCTCATGAACCTGGAGCAAGAGGGTTTCGCCGTCAACGAGCTGCGCTTCTTCCCTGCGAAATGGGATATGCGCCAGCGGCGGCTGTTCCCGGAATTGTGGGAGGAAGGGGAGAGCGTCCGCGTTCCTGGCGACCGTGACGGGCTCAAGTACCAGGACGAGGCGCGGGCCTTGGATATCGTGAAGCGGGCCGTGTTTCTCGTCTTCGAGGACACCGAGCTGGCCTGGGCTCTTCTCGAGAAAGTTCGCGGTGCCTCGGTGCGGGAAATGTTCGCCGCAGGGCCAACCGGCGAGACGACAGTTCGGGACGGCAATCGACAAGGGGAGAAGCGCTACCGGCTGCTTATTTACGTGGACGACATGGCGCAGACAAAGCCGATCGTGGAGGCGTACTCCGAGGCCATTCGGTCGCGCGCCCGCCTGCTGGGCTTGCGCCTCGGTTCCATTTGGGTGCGGAAGGCTCCGCCGCTGCTGGCCGGCAAGCACGCGTTTAAGCGCACGGGAACGTCGGAGCCGCTGCGCGACGAGGCGCTGCGGGGCGGTTCAGCCGAATAGCTTCAAGGCGACGGTGTCGTCGAGGACGATTTTCAGTTCGCGGCCATTCGGTAGCGCGTAGGTATAGTAGAGCGGCGCCTCTGGACGGCTGAACACGCGGCTCAGCGGCACGTCGGCGGCGCAGTAGATGCGGCGGCAGCGGGCCGAGACGCGATCTTGGGTGGCGAACAGCAACGGATCCTCGTAGCGGTCGCAGCCCTGGCTGAAGAAGTAGTTGTGGGCGTCGTCCCACCCGAAGTGCTGGATGATGAGCCGATGCAGGTCGGCAAGGGTCTCGTCGGCGCTCATGAAGGCGCTGCACTGCGGGGAGGAGTCGTCCGCCGGCCCGATAACGAGGGTGAGCGCAGCATTCGAAAAGACCCCCTCGCACGGGGTCGCTTCGGGCGCGCGCCACCATTGGCCGGGAAATTCGATGATCTTGGCGGTCACGACTCGAGCCTTTCTCGTCCTCCTCATGACGGGGGCATTGTAACAGGAGTTTTCCCTAAGGGAAATCAAATGGTTGAAATTGGCCGAAAAAGTAGCTTCAAGCAGGGATAAGGTGTCTATTTACACTAAGTAAATAAGTCAGGAATTCAAGGGATTTGGTGAGTCTTTCGCCGGGGCGCCCGGTCTTGCGGGAGCCCGGTATTATCATCGCAGCAGCGTCTCTCCTCGTTGATGAGAGATTAATGGCCGCAGCTGCGCTGCGATGACCAAAATGAGTGGTTGCCCGACGGCGCGGAGCCGGTCGAGGCGTTTTGCACGCGGCATTGTCGGTTGCGCGGGCGGGAAGGTGGGGCATGGCCCAGCAGAAGGGGAGAACGAGCAAGGCGGACGCCACCCGGCGCCAATTGCTGGATGCGGCGATCGAGGTCATTTCCGAACGCGGCTACGCCGACACGACGGTGGAGCGCATCGTGGAGGTGGCGGGCGTTTCGAAGGGCGTGGCCTACTACCACTTCTCCAGCAAGGCCGATATCGCCACCTGCATCCTCGTGGAGGGCATTGGCGAGATCGTCGACGACTTTGTGGCTATCGCCGGTAAGGCCCCTTCGGCCGTGGAAGCCCTTACGGCCATGATGGATTCTTTCGCCGCGACTATTTTCCGCAACGCCGGATTCGGGCGCATCCTCGTGTCGGAGTTGTGGCGGCGCGGGCGCGAATGGTCCGAGCCGATGCGCGCTTTAGAGGAGCGCCTGCTGGCGGTGCTGCGCGGGCAGATTGAGCGCGGACAGCGCGAGGGCAGCATTCGCGGCGATATCGATGCGGCGTTCGAGGCGGTGGCCGTGGTGGGCATGGTGCTCACGACGACGCTGCACTATATCCGCGAGGCCGAACAGCGCGTTGAGGAGGGCTGCAGCCGCGCCGAGGCGTTTGCGGCGGCGGAGCGCTCGCTTACCGTGCGCATTTGCGACTACGTGCACCACGCCAACGCGTAGGGGGAGGGCGCGCCGCCACCCGCGTGCGTCGCCGCCCTTGCGCGCCGCACGAAACCGCTTTTTCTCCGCCAGCGCAACTGTTGCTTTAGCGCGCTAAAGTTCGCGGTATGCTGGGGATGCCTACTGAAAGGAGCTTTTCGTGTACAAGATCTACTGCCTGAACAACATCTCTCCTGAGGGCCTGGCCCTGCTCACCGACAACTACGAGGTCATTGAGAACATCGACGAGGCCGACGCCATCCTCGTGCGCTCCGCCGACATGCACGAGATGGAAGTGCCCGCGAACCTGAAGGCCGTGGCCCGCGCCGGCGCTGGCGTGAACAACATCCCGCTGGATAAATTCGCCGAGGCCGGCATCGCCGTGTTCAATACGCCGGGCGCCAACGCCAATGCGGTGAAGGAGCTTGTGCTCGCCGGCATGCTGCTGGCGAGCCGCGACATCATCGGCGGCGTGGCGTGGGTGCGCGACAACGCCGACGACGAGAACGTGGGCAAGGCTGCCGAGAAGGCCAAAAAGCAGTTCGCCGGCGGCGAGATCCTTGGCAAGACGTTGGGCGTCATAGGCCTGGGGGCCATTGGCAAGCTCGTGGCCCAGTCCGCCGAGGCGCTGGGCATGAAGGTCATCGGCTACGATCCGGCCATGGACGAGATCACCGTGCACGAGCAGATTTCCCCGACAGTGGAGTTCGCCGACCTGCCGAAGGTGCTCAAGGAGAGCGACTTCATCACCATCCACGTACCAGCCATGGACGCCACCAAGCGCATGATCAACGCCGACACTATCGCTCAGATGAAGGACGGCGTCGTGTTCCTGAACTTCTCCCGCGACGTGCTGGTCGACGACGCCGCTATGGCCGAGGCCCTGGCATCTGGCAAGGTGGCGGCATACGTGACCGACTTCGCCAACCCGGCTGTCGTGAAGATGGAGCGCGCCATCGTCATCCCGCATCTGGGCGCCTCGACCGCCGAGGCCGAGGACAACTGCGCCAAGATGGCCGTGGAGGAAATCATGGCCTACCTGGAGCGCGGCGAGAAGATCCACTGCGTGAATATGTAGAAACTCGGTAATGCGGGTGGCGAAGGAGAACGCCCTCTCGTCGCCCGCTTATCGCTTGATCCTGCTGCGAATGCGGCAAAAGAAGCAGAGAAGATGACGCACATGGGTCGGTACCATCCCGACATCGTTGCTGCTGAAGTAGAATCTGCTTCTTAACGGCCGCATTCTCCGCAGGGCGATAAGAGGTCGCCGAGAGGGCGTTCTCCTTCGCTGGCTGCGTGCGATTCGAATTAGCCAGTTGGTTCGCCTATAATAGGCGGAAAACTTCGTGGAAGGAGCAGGCGATGAGTGTGGAGCGGCCTTGCATATTGGTGGGAGTGACCGGGTGCATTGCGGCTTACAAGGCCGGGGAGATCGTGCGCGGGCTGCAGAAGGCGGGCGTGCGCGTGAAGGTGGTCATGACCGAGCACGGTACGCACTTCGTCGACCCGGTGACGTTCCGGGCGCTCACCCACGAGAAGGTGGCGGTGGGGCTGTTCGACGATCCGTCCGATCCCATTCACCACATTTCGCTCGCTCAGGAATGCGACGTGTTCCTTATCGCGCCGTGCACGGCCAACGTGATGGCGAAGGTGGCCTGCGGCATTGCCGACGACTTGCTGTCCACCACGGCCCTGGCGACCACGGCGACGCTGGCCATTGCGCCGGCGGCCAACGTGCACATGTACGAGGCCGCGGCCACACAGGAGAACATGGCCACGCTGCGCCGTCGCGGTGTGCGTTTCATCGAAGGGGATGCGGGCTATCTGGCCTGCGGCGACGTGGGTCGCGGGCGCCTGGCCGATCCCGCCGTCATTGTGCGCGAGACGCTGGGACTTCTGGCCGAGCGCGTGGGGCTGGACGCTCTGCGCGAGGCCTGCGAGCAGCACGGCGAAGTGCCGTTCGCAGCCGTGATGGAGCAGATCAGCGCTGCCTCTTCGCGTCATCCCGAGCGCTGCGCCGAATCCGCTTCTGCTCCCATTCCTACCGACGCCCCGCAGCCCGGCGCCGTGGCCGATGGTGCGGCCACGATGCCCGCAGGCGCGCTTGCTGGTCGCACGGTGCTCGTGACGGCGGGCCCCACAGTGGAACCCATCGATTCAGTGCGCTACATTTCTAATTACTCCTCGGGCAAGATGGGCTATGCCATCGCCGAGGCCGCGGCGGCTGCCGGCGCGCGGGTGGTGCTCGTGTCGGGCCCGGTGGCTCTCGCCGCACCCGCCGGCGTGGAAGTGGTGCCCGTGAAGACGGCCCGCGACATGCTGGCCGCTGCCGCATCCGTGTTCCCGGCCGCCGATGCCGCCATTTTCGCCGCCGCTGTGGCCGACCTGCGCCCGGCGAACCCGGCCGACCGCAAGCTGAAGAAGGGCCGCGACGATGCAGCGCTTGCCAATGTGCCTCTCACGGAGAACCCCGACATCTTGGCTACTTTGGCCGCGGGCAAGCGCCCCGACCAGTACGTGGTGGGCTTCGCCGCCGAGACCAACGATGTGCTCATGAACGCCCACGCCAAGCTCCAGAAGAAGAACGCCGACATGATCGTGGCCAACCAGGTGGGCGACGGCCTCGCCTTCGGCACCGACAACAACGAGGTGTGGCTCGTCACGGAAGGCGACGACGTGCTTCTGCCCCTCATGAGCAAACGCGCCGTAGCCGAGCGCCTCGTGGAAGTGGTAGCTGCGCATCTGGACTAACGCCTCTTACGCTTCCGTAAGCTGGCGCGGTTTTTCCTGAAAGCGCCCCTTGTGCGGGGGTGCTTTCGCTATCATGGTGCCAAACGAGAAAGGGGCATCATGCGGGTTCTGCTGGTTGAGGACGATCATGCCATCGTGCGGGCGCTGACCGACCTTCTGGAAGGGGAGGGCTTTGCCGTGCGCTCCTGCGCGACCCAGGACGGAGCATGTGCGGCGCTGGCGGCGGAGACTTTCGACATCGCGCTCTTGGACGTGACCCTGGCCCAGGGCAACGGGTTCGCCGTGTGCGCGGCGGCCCGCGAGGCGGCGCCGGATATGCCCGTCATCTTCCTCACCGCCTCCGACGACGAGTACTCCACGGTGTCGGGGCTCGATATGGGGGCCGTCGACTACATCGCCAAGCCCTTCCGCGCCCGGGAGCTCATCTCGCGCATCCGCGGGGCCCTGCGGCGCACAGCCCCGGCCTCCAACGTGCTCACCGTCGGCGATGTGCGGCTCGACGTGGCCTCGGCGGCCGTGACCAAAGACGGCCGCGAGGTGTTCCTCTCGGCGCTGGAGTACCGGCTGCTGCTGTACTTCTTGCAGCACAAGGGCAAGCTTGTCACCCGCGAGAACCTGCGCGACGCTATTTGGGACAGCGCCGGGGAGTACGTGTCGGACAACGCGCTGAATGTGTATGTGAAGCGCCTGCGCGAGAAGGTGGAGACCGATCCCGCTGAACCTGAGCTCATCGTCACCGTGCGCGGCCTCGGCTACAAAGTGGGGGAGTAGGGGCGATGGCGCGAGTTCGGTGGCCGAAGGCCGTGCGGTCGATGGGGTGCGTCGTGTGGCCGATGGAGTGCGCCGCCACGGCACGAGGGGGCGAGTAGCGTGGGCTCGGCATCGACGCTCTTGCGCCAGTGCGCGGTTATGGCGGCGCTCGTGGCTGTGCTCGCGTGGGCGGCGCCGAGTGAGGTGAAGCCGTGGGTCGTCGGCACGGGCGCGGTGCTGCTGGCGGTGTTCCTCGTGGTGTCGCTGTATCGCCATCGCCAGATTCGCCGACTTGCCGAGGAGATCGACGAGGTGCTGCATTCGGGCCGCACGGTGGACTTCTCGAACTGCCGCGAGGGTGATGTGGCCGTGCTCGCCAACGAGCTGTCGAAGATGGTGTCGCGCCTTTCGCGCACCCGCGATCAACTGGCCCGCGAGCGTAACGCCCTGGCCGATTCCCTGGCCGATGTGTCCCACCAGATTCGCACGCCGCTCACGGCCATCACGCTCATGCTGCCCGTGGTGGAACGCGCCGACGACGCGCGGGAGCGCAAGCGGGCCGTGCGCGAGCTGGAATCGATGATCGAACGCGTCTCGTGGTTGGTGACCACGCTGCTGAAGATCGCGAAGGTGGACGCCGGCGCCATGCGGGTGGATAAGCGCGAGGTGCGCGCGGCCGAGGTGGTGCGCCGCGCCGTGGCGCCCCTGGCCACCGCCATGGACCTGCGCGATGTGAACCTCGTGCTCGACCTGGACGAGTCCGCCGTCTTCCAGGGCGACGCGCCGTGGACCGCCGAGGCGGTGGAGAACGTGGCGAAGAACTGCATGGAGCACACGGCCGCCGGGGGCACCGTTACCGTGACGGCCCGCGAGGATACCCTGGCCTGCACGATTACGGTAAGCGACACCGGTTCGGGCATCGCGCCCGAGGACTTGCCGCATATCTTCGAGCGCTTCTACCGCGGCGGCGGGGAGGCGGCTGCTGCGGCGGAAGCAGCCGCCGCAGCCGAAGACCCGCGCCAGCCCGCCGGCTTCGGCATCGGGCTCTCGCTCGCCCAGGCCCTCGTCTCGGCCCAGGGCGGCACCCTGCGCGCCGCGAACAACCCCGAAGGCGGCGCCCGCTTCGAGATAGCCTTCCCCAAACTGGTGGTGTAGGAGGGCGTCCAGCGAAATCAGGCTTCCTTCAAGGTCGATTTGGCCATGCTCACGAAGCGCTTTGCTGCGAGGCTGCGGTTCTGGGCTGTGATGAGCCCCACGGGAATCTTCAGCTCGGTGTCGAGACGGGCAATATGAATATGTGGGCGTTCAAAGGGATAGGGGATGGGGATGATGGACAGAGCGCGACCCAAGGTGTAGCTCTCCATAGGCTCATCGTCGCTGGCGTCGACCAGTGTGATGCTGTAGGGCGATGATGCCACCTCGTTTCGTATAGCATCGGAGGCATCGTAGTGGCCATAGGAGTTCACTACCAGCGTTTCGCCGTCCAAGTCGGCCAGGGCCACTGAATCTTGTTCCGCCGGTCGATGGCTCGACGACATGCATATGCCCACGTCGAAGGTAGCAACAACATCCCATTGGAGCTTCAGTTCGCGCACGGATGCCGACAGCCAGTGCGTAGCAACGTCGATGCGCCCCTCGGCCACGGCCCGCGGGATATCTTGCGCTGGCATGGTGATAAACGCCAGCTCTGTGTCAGGGTAGGTTTGCGAGAATGCGGATATTACTTCAGGCATGAACAGTTCCCGCTGGTTCATGCTACCGCCGATGCGCAGGACGGCTCCAGTATGCCTATCCAAATCGCGCATACGCTCCAGTGTCCCCGCCGCCTGCTCGCTGATACGTTTCGCATCCTCGTACAGTACCTGACCGGCCGGTGTCAGACTCACGCCGCGCGATCCGCGCTCGAGTAGCGTGACGTCCAGGTCCTTCTCCAGTGCGCTCATCTGTTGGCTCAATGTGGGCTGCGCCATATAAAGCTGCTTGGACGCGGCCGACATGCTGCCTGTTTCGGCCACCGTTAAGAAAAGCTCGATTCTCCTGTCCAGCATGTGGGCCCCTCCTTTTCGCATGACGCCATTATGACACGAGTGTGCCCGGCGCGCTGCTTTTGCGAGCTATTGGCAAATGCAATAGCCGCTCTCGGTTTTCGAGGAGAACCGAACCCATCCTCTCCCGCGCACAATAGAGGCATTCCAGAGAGGGGAAACTCATCACAAGGAGGGTAACTATGAAATCCATGATGTCTGACAACAACGCCTTCAGCCGCCGCTCGTTCCTCACGGGTGCCGCTACCTTGGGTGCCGTGGCGGCTGCCACCGGTTTGGCGGGGTGCGCGCCTACCACCATGGCCGAGACCGGCGGCGATGCGAAGGCTGAGGACGACGGACAGGCCGAGGCCGCCGTAGAGCACAACCCCGTCGAGACCGTCGAGTGCGACGTGGTGGTGTGCGGTTCGGGCACCGGCGGCATGTGCGCTGCCGTGCGCGCCGCCGAACTGGGCGGCGCGGTGGTGATGTTGGAGAAGAAGAACGCCGTGGGCGGCACTTCCAACTTCGCCGAGAGCATGACCGGCGTGGGCACCAAGATGCAGAAGGAACTGGGCGTGGAGATCGACGTGAAGGAGATGTTCGATGCCGTGTTCAACTACCACCACAGCGCCGCCGTGGGACCCGTGCTGCACTCGTTCATCGACAACTCGGGCGCGACGGTGGACTGGCTCGTCGACAACGGCTGCCATTTCCTTACCGTTATGACGTTCTTCGGCCGCTTCTACACCTGCCACCTTTCGGGCGACGCCTCTACGGGTACGTCCATGTTGAACGGTGAGGCCGTCATTCAGCCCATGCTGGCCCATGCGGAAGAGCTGGGCGTTGACATTCGCCTGGAAACGCCCATGACCGATCTGGCCACCGAGGGCGACAAAGTGGTGGGCGTGTATGCTACTAATGCCAAGGGCGAGGAGATTCTTGTGAAGGCCCGTGGCGTCATCCTGGCCACGGGAGGCTATGCCAACAACTCCGAGCTGTTCGAGGAGTTCACGCTGCGCTCCTACGACCGCCTGCGCGTGGCCGGTATGGACGGCCGCGACGGCGACGGCATCATCGCCGCACGCGCCCTTGGTGCCAGCCTTCACCATCCCGAGACGCTGAACCCGTCGGGTGAGTGCGTTATCGACTCGGGCTCCTGGAACGACAACCTGAACCAGATCTTCTCATGGCAGCAGAACCTGCGCGTAAACGAAGAGGGCGAGCGCTTCTGGAACGAGGGCAACAATCAGGAGTTCGCGGCCCATGTGAACGCCCTGTACACGCAGAACGCCTCCTATTCCATCATCGATGCCGACCTGTTGAACACCCTGGCCACTGAGACGGTGTTCTACTCTATGCCCATGTACGACGTGAACATCGGCTCGCCGCTTGCCGGCTGCATGGAAGCCATCGATGAGGGTCTGAGCCAGGGGCTCATCGTGAAGGCCGACACCATCGAGGAGCTGGCCGAGAAGCTGGAGCTCGATCCGGCTGCCCTGAAGGCCACGGTCGACCGCTATAACGCCATGTGCGAAAACGGCGAGGACGAAGACTACGGCAAGGCGGCTGACTACCTGTTCCCCGTGAAGACGGCCCCCTTCTACGCGGCGGCTACGCAGCCGATAATCTATGCCACCAACGGCGGTATCAAGGTGAATAAGAATCTGCAAGTAATGGCGGGCACCCACACCATCGAGGGCCTGTACGCTATCGGCAACGATGCCGGCGCCATCTACGGAGCGGACTACGACGTGCAGCTTATGCCGGGTTCCTGCCAGGCATGGGCAGCCACGGGCGGACGCATGGCTGCCGAGCATATTCTGGGATAACCGGGCCATCCAAGGACACCTGGCGCAGCGCGACGCACCCCTCCCCGACGCCGCGCAACAACCGAGCGCCCCGCTTGTTGCGGGGCGCTCGTCGTTACTGGGAGCGCGTTTCGCGCTCGGGCTGTGTCGCGTTGTTTCATCGCCTGCTTTCTTACGCTATCGTAATGGGCGCGTTATGGGACGGCAAGAACGCTTGCCCATACTTGTTCCGTAGATTGGGAAACCAGGAGAAGAAAGGCATCTGGCATGGACATTTTGACGGTCAGCCACTTGACGAAGATCTACGGAGAGGGCGAGGCGGCCACCCGCGCCCTGGATGATGTGTCCTTCAGCGTGGAAGAGGGCGAGTTCGTGGCCATCGTGGGCTCGTCGGGCTCGGGCAAGTCGACGCTCTTGCACCTCATCGGCGGCGTGGACCGACCTACCTCGGGCCACGTGCTGCTGAACGGCGCCGACGTGTACGCGCGCTCCGACGAGGAGCTGACGGTGTTCCGGCGCCGCGAAGTGGGGCTGGTGTACCAGTTCTACAACCTCGTGCCGGTGCTCAACGTGGTGGAGAACATGACGCTGCCCGTAGCCCTGGACGGTCGCGCAGTGAACGCGGGTCGTCTGCAGGGTCTCGTGCAGCGGCTGGGGCTCGCTGGCCGCGAGGGGCATCTGCCCAGCCAGCTCTCCGGCGGCCAGCAGCAGCGCGTGGCCATCGGCCGGGCCCTCATGAACGCGCCGGCGGTGGTGCTGGCCGATGAGCCCACGGGCAACCTGGACACCCGCAACAGCTGCGAGATCATGCAGCTTCTGCGCGATTCCAACCGCGAGTTCGGCCAGACCATGATCGTCATCACCCACGACGAGGAGATCGCGCTGGCCGCCGATCGCATCATCGCCGTGGAGGACGGTTGCATCGTGCGCGACGAGAGGATCCGCCGATGAACGCCACGACGAACTTCACCGTAAAGAGCCTGCGCGCCAACAAGGTACGCACGCTGGTGACCATCGCCGGCGTGGCCTTGGCCGCGGCTTTGCTTACGGCGGTGCTCACCACCTATGCATCGCTGAACGACTTCCTCTATCGCAATGAAGCAGCCCTGGCCGGCATGTGGATGGCCTGCGTGGAAGCCGACGGCAGCTCGGCGCTTGACGAGAAGATCGCCGACGCCCAAGCCGATTCGCAGGTTTCCGGCACGGCGATCATGCGCGATATCGGCTTTGCCGAGTTGACCGCCGACCAACAGGATACCCAGGGAACCTACCTGGCCATCCGCTCCATCGAGGGCGATGTGGGAGACATCTGCGGCATCGAGCCCAGCGAGGGGCGCCTGCCCGAGAGCGACCGCGAGATCATGCTCTTCGCCACCTGGAACGATTACGGCGGCGTGAGCCTCGGCGATACGGTCACCTTCAACGTGGGCCAGCGGGTGGCGCGGCTCGCACCGGGCGAGGAAGGCTCCATGTCCGCGGGCACCATGACCGCCTCGTGGGGTGTTCAAGGGGAGGCCCACGAGAGCGAGATCACCGACGGCATGCCGCTCAGCTCCTCCATGGGCGTGCTGGAGGCGGACATCGACGGCGGCATCTTCAACGAGGAGATCACGAACACCGAGGAGCGCACCTACACCGTCGTGGGCTTCTACGACCGTCCGGGCTACGCCCTTTCCACCGCTGCGGGCATGGTGGGCGTGACCGCCGGGGGCGCCGCGTCCGATGCCTTCACCGACGTGTTCCTCATGCTGAACGACGTGGCCAACACCCAGCAGGTGGAAGAGGCCACGGAGGCGCTGTTCCCCGATGAGCATGTGGTGCTGCACACGGCCATGCTGCGCTACATGGGCGTTTCCAGCGACTCCTCCATTTGGACGACGTTCTACGGCCTGGTCGTGGTGCTGGCGGCGGTCATCGTGGTGGCCTGCGTGTCGCTCATCTTCAACGCCTTCAACATCTCGGTAGCCGAGCGCATCAAGCAGTTCGGGCTTCTGTCCTCGGTGGGCGCGTCGCGCCGGCAACTGCGCCGCGCCGTGGTGCTGGAAGGGGCCATCGTGGCCGTCATCGGCATCCCCTGCGGGCTTCTCATCGGTTTGGCTGGGTGCGCCGTCACCTTCGCCGCCTTGGGGCCGGCGCTCGCCCAGCTGGCCGGATCGGTGGAAGTTCCCTTCCGCGTGGCCGTGAACGGCTGGGTGCTGCTGGTGGCCTCGGTGCTCACCTTCGTCACCGTGCTCGTGTCCGTGTGGATTCCGGCGAAGCGGGCGAGTCGCACGAACATTATCGACTCGCTGCGGGCCGCCAGTGGCAGCCGAGTTTCCCGGCGCGGGGCGGCTCGGGCCGCGAAGTGCACGGCGCCCTCGTCGCTGTGGAAGGCGCGTGGGGCGGCCGGGCGCGTGCTCGGCGTCGGCGGCATGCTGGCGCGCATCAGCCGCAAGCGCGGCACGGGGAAGGGCTGGGCAGCCTCGGTGTCGCTGGCGCTCGCCATCGTGCTGCTTATGACTGCCGGCTCGCTGAGCGTGTTCCTCGGCACCCTGACCGACGTGGTGACCGGCGGCGGCGAGATGGCCGGCGAGGTGGGCGTCATGGCCCAACTGGATGTGGAGACGCCGCAGGGCGAAGGGACGGCCGACGGGGACGTGCAAGCCGGCAACGATGGCGCGACGGGTGCCGACAGCGCTGCGACCCAGCCCGCCGCTCCCATGACGCCCGAGGCGGTGGCGGCCGCGAACAACGAGCTGTTCGCCCGCCAGGCCGAGGTGTTCGCCGGCGCCTTCCAAGATCTCTCCCAGGTGGCCGGCGCCGAGCCTGCGGGTTGGAAGATGGGGACGGGGCTGTATGCCATGCTGCCCGAGGCCATGGCAGGGGAGGCCCTCGTCGATCAGGAGAACGGCATGGGCGGCAAGATGGCCGACGGCCGCGTCGGCACCGTGGGGTCGGTAGCCTACCTCGACGACGCCGCCTTCGACGACTACGCGAAGAGCTTGGGGCTTGACCCCGCCGACTTCCGCGATCCGGCTCACCTGCGGGCCATCGCTTTGGCCCAAGGCTACGGCAACAACGGCAGCGTCTACCAGCTGCTCAACGTGCTGCGCGAGCCGGGCACGTTGGAGGCCCTTACGGCGGCGACCTATCACGGCGAGCCGGCGGCGGGCATCGGCGTCGGCGCAACGTCCGGAGAGGGCAATTCCGAGGCCTTCGCCTTCCAACCCTACCTTGAAGGCGATGACGACGGGGTCGAATGGTTCCCTCTCGAGGAGGCGGAGGTGCAGACAGTCTCCGTTGAGGTTGTCGCCCTGGCCGAGGAGGCGCCTGCTATCGCCAGCGCCCGCGGAGAGGGTCTGCAGCTCATCGTGCCCGAGTCTGTGGCGGCTTACCAGAGTTTCGGCAATGACGCCCCCATCTTCTACGGCTACTTCGACTCCGCCGATGGCGACCACGGCGCGCTCGCCGAAGAGCTGGCGACGGCCGGCAGTGCGTACTTCCACGACAAGAGCCCCTACGAGCTGGCGTTCTACTCCTTCAACGACTACATCGAACAGCGCGACTCCAACCAGATGATCGCCACGGTGGTGAACGTGTTCTGCCTGCTGTTCGCGGTGATTCTGGCGCTGATCGCCATGGCCAACGTGTTCAACACGGTGACCAACAGCCTTATCCTGCGCCGCCGCGAGTTCGCCGTCATGAAGTCGGTGGGACTCTCGAACCGGCAGTTCCGCGCCATGGTGGCCGAGGAATGCGTCGCCTGGTGCGTCCGCGGCCTCGTGCCCGGCGTGCTGCTGTCGCTTTTCGTGTCCTTCCTGCTGTGGCAGGTGATCTCCGGATCGATGACGGGGCTGCCCTTCACGCTGCCCTGGAGCTACGTGGCCCTGGCCGCCGCCATGACCGTGGTCGCCGTGGGCGCATCGGTGGCCTACGGCATGCACCGCTGCCGCGCCGACAACGTGGTAGAGGCCCTGCGCGCCGACGCCGTGTAGGAGGTGCTGCGACATCAAGCAAGGCGGGTGAGGGTGCGCTGCGTCCCCCACCCGCCCGAGTAAACTTGGTTTCTGCATCAAGGGGTGTCGAAATGATGCAGATAAGTTGACTACGATGTAGAAAACGTGGCCTAGTCCCCGTTTTCTGCCTTCGCTTTCGCCTTCGGGCTCAGGCCGCCTTTGCGGTAGCCGTAACGGCCCGAAAGCGCGATCATGAACGTGGCGGCTACCAGGCACGTGAGCCCGTCGCCCACGGTGACCGAGAGCCAGATGCCGTCGATGCCGAACAGCATCGGCAGCACGATGACGGCCGCCACCTGGAACACGAGCGTGCGCAGAAACGAGATGAGCGCCGAGACGAGCCCGTTGTTGAGCGCCGTGAAGAATGCCGAGGCGTACATGGCGAATCCCATGAACAGAAAGCACAGGGCGTACAGCTTGTAGGCGCTCACGGTGAGCTCCAGCAGGGCCGCGTCGTAGCTGACGAAGATGGCCGAAAGCGGTGCCGCGAGCCACTGGCCGAGCAGGAACATGACGATGCTCGCCACGCCGATGATCCCGAGGCTCTTCCATAGAAGCGAGCGCATCTCGGTGTGGTTCTGGGCGCCGTACTGGAAGCTCATGAGCGGTGAGGTGCCCACGGAGTAGCCCATGAACACGGCCGAGAAGATCATCACGGTGTACATGATGACGCCGTAGGCCGCCACGCCGTCCTCGCCGATGAAGCGCAGAAGCTGCCAGTTGTATAGGATGCCCACGAGGCTCATGGCGATGTTGGTGACCATTTCCGACGAGCCGTTGGCGCAGGCCTTCCCGATGACGGGCCAGCGCAGATGCGGCCGCACGAAGTACAGGTGCGTCGAGCGCTTGCGGGCGAAGTAGACGAGTGGAATGCCGCCGCCGATGAGCTCGCCGATGTTGGTGGCGAGCGCCGCGCCGGGAAGCCCCCAGCCGAACACGCCGACGAACAGGAAGTCCAGCAAGATGTTCGCCACGCCGGCTGCCACGATGACCAGAAAGCCGTACTTGGGCTTGCCTGCCGTGACGAAGAAGCTCTGGAAGGCGTACTGCAAAATGAAGAACGGCAGCGAGATCATCATCATGCGGCCGTAGAGCGCGGCGTCATGGTGCATCTGGCTTCCCGGCGTGGCGCCGAGCATGGTGGCCGTGGGCTCCATGAAGAACCAGCCGCCAAGGGAAAGCACCGAGCCCACGACGAAGGCGAAGATGATGAGCAACGAGAAATGGCGCCGCGCCCGGGGCCGGTCGCCCTCGCCCAAGGTCTTGGCCACAAGGGCACTGCCCCCGGTGCCGATCATCATGCCCACGGAGGCCAAAATCATGACGGCGGGGAAGATCAGGTTCACGGCGGCGAGCGCCGTTTTGCCGGCGTAGTTCGACACGAAGAACCCGTCCACGATGGTGTAGCACGAGGTGAAGATCATCATGGCGATGGTGGGCAGCGTGAACCGTATGAGGGCGCTGGTGGAGAAATGTTTGGACATATCGACTGACATGGGAAACCTTTCGGAGAAACGAGGGCAGAACGAGCAAGGAAAGCGGGCGTCTCTAGTGGAAGGTGAGAGCCGAGAGGTTTTCGTTCAGCGCGTTGATGTAGCGCTTCATGGCGCTGGTAAGTTGGCGCTGCTCTTCATCGGTGAAGATTGCGACGGCTTCATGCTCGGCGGCCAGTACGGCTTTGATGTGGGCTTCGTACTGCTTTCTCCCGTAACCAGTCAGATAAACGCGTTGAGTGCGGGGCGTGTCTCCTCGCAGCTCGACTACGCCTTTGTCGACCATACGCTTGATAGACGAGTGCACCGTTTGCTTCGAAGAGAATCCGAGCTCGCACAGCTGCTTCTGCGTGAGGCCATCTTCGTTGACGAGCGCGTACACGATATCGAAAGCGCAATCAGGGAGTCCCATGCGCCACGCGGTTTGGCGATACAGCTCGTCAGCCTGGCGATAGAAATCATCGATGGCGCGGATTGTCTCCACAATTCGGCTTTTCTCGTCGAGCGCGGTGTTTTCGTTGGATGCGATCTTGTCGGCGTTCATGGGCTTTCTGTACCTCAAAATGCGATTGGTCTGATTTCGGACTAACGAGTTCGCTAGTATAGTCCGAAATCAGACCAAAGCAAGGCCTTCACAAGGTTTCCAAGAGGTTTGAGGGCTAGAACTCGCGCTTCTCGTAGAGCTTGGCGGCGACGAAGGCGCTCGCCACGTAGATGAGGGCGACGACGGCCACTAGGGCGGCGGCGAGGAAGAGGTAGTTGCTGCCGGTGTCGAGCCACTGGACGAGGTCGGCGAGCACGCCGGTGGGCTGGATGCCGGCATCGAAAAAGCCGATGCCGCAGGCGATGGCAATCACCACGACGACGGGCACGAAGCGAGTGGCGCGGGTCATGCCGAAGCGGAAAACGAGCGGCAGCGTGACAGCCATGCCCAGCGTGATGACGCCCACCGCGCCTACCACGCTTCCGACGAGGGCGGCCGGCGGGTTCTCGGCTGGCGTCAGCCCCTCGGGCAGTGTGCCGGCGGGCATGCAGGAAATCACGCCCAAAAGCAGAAACGACAGCGCTAAGGCAAAGACGATCGTGCCGATGGCGACGAGCGCGAGGCTCGCGTAGCGGCCGAACACCACCTGGCGGCGAGTGAGGGGCAGCGTGAGCCGGAAGCGCTCCCATCCGTTCTGCTCGTCGGTGGCGGCAAGGGAGAACAGCAGCATGAACGGCGGCATGGCGGCGATGGCGGCGGCGCCTCCCACCAGGGTGCCCATGGCGTACCCCATGAACAGGGCAATGATGGCGCAGATGCCGAGCAGCTGGAGAATGGCGCTCCGCAGGACGGCAAAGTCGGAAACGATCATGGCTTTCATCGGGATTCTCCCTTCAAAGTGAGGGTCATGTAGTCTTCAATGGTGGCCTTGTCCACGGGGATATCGGGGAAGGCGCGGGCGAAGGCGAAACGGTCGGGGGCGAGCACGTCGCAGCCGTAGTCGTGGCGCAGGATGCGGGCCTCGCCGGGGGCGAAGAAGCCGGCATCCAAGATGGCGGTCACGTCGGCGGCGCGGCAGCGGGCCACGCCGGCCTCGTCGGTGATGGCATCCTTGGGGGCCGTAAACACGATGCGGCCGGCGTCCACGCAGACGACCTCGTCGGCGATCTTTTCCAAGTCGGAGGTGATATGGGTGGACATGAGGATGCCGCGATCGCCCTCGGCCATGAAGTCGCGCAGAAGGTCGAGCACCTCGTCGCGGGCGATGGGGTCGAGCCCGGCTGTGGCCTCGTCCAGCACGAGCAGCTCCGGGTTGTGCGAGAGCGCGAAGGCCAGCGTCAGCTTCATGCCCATGCCGCGCGACAACTCGCTTACCTTCTTTTTAGGGGCCAGGTTGAAGCGATCGCACAGCGCGGCGAATTGGACGGCGTCCCATTCGCGGTAAGCTGCCCGCCCGATAGCGCCCACATCGCCCACGCGGCAGGTGTCGGGGAAGGCGCAGGTATCCAGCACGATGCCGATGCGCGATTTGATGGTGTCCAGCTCGGGGCTGCCGCAGGCGATGGGCTGGCCGAACAGGCGCACGGCACCCTCGTCGGCGGCGATGATCCCCAAGGCCGCCTTGATGGTGGTGGTCTTGCCAGCGCCGTTCGATCCGATGAAGCCGACGACGCAGCCCGGTTCCACGGCCAGGCTCACATCGACAAGCTCGAAGTCATCGTAGCGCTTGCCCAGGTTGTCTATTTCCATGAGGTAAGTCATGTCCGCTCCTCGTTCAGTTTTCTTCCAGCAGCACATCCAGCATGGCGTGCAGATCGGCGGCTTCTATGCCGGCGTTTTCCGCTTCGGCCACGGCGCGGGCGAGGTGTCCCTCCACCTGGCGCAGCCGCTCCTCGCGCAGAAGCTCCAGGTTGCCTCCGGCGACGAAGGAACCCTTGCCCTGCACGGTGTCGATGAAGCCGGCTTCTTCCAGTTCCGCGTAGGCCCGCTTGGTGGTGATGACGCTGATGCGCAAATCGTTCGCCAGGGCGCGGATGGAGGGAAGGGGGTCGCCCTCGTTCACGTCGCCGGCCATGATGGCCGCCTTGATCTGACGCGTGATCTGCTCATAGATGGGCTCGCTGCTTCCGTTTGAAATGATGATGTCCAAGGTGCCTCTTTCGCAGACGGCGTATCGCGAGCCCCGGCAGCGCTCGTCTTCGCGACGAGCGCCCAAGGTGCGGCGATGTGCCGTCCTGGTTTCGGCCCTTACCGCCCCAGCGTCCCGGGCGCGGCAAGGGCGTGAATAGTGTATATACCCTACATGCACAGTATATACACACCTATACACAGCCGTCAAGGCCGTCGGAAAAGATTTCCGTCGGCCCGCTGTTAAACCACCATTGACATAGACCCACTTTCGGTACACGCGGAAAGGGGCCTCCCGCTACGATGCGATTGTCGAGAAAGCACCGGAGAGGAGGCCCCATGGACGGGATTATAGATCAAGTGCGCAGGATGCCGCTCGCGGAGAAGAGGAGGCTGGCCGAGGCCCTGCGGCAGGCCATAGCCGAGGAGCTCGCCTCGGGCGGGGGCGAGCCCGACCGCTGCCCGAGGTGCGGCTGCCCCGCCTTCGTGAGGAAGGGCCGCGACGCGGCCGGCCGCCAGAGGTGGCTGTGCCGGGGGTGCGGCCGGACCTTCGGCGCCGGCACGCTCGGGCTGCTCGCCCGCTCGAAGCTGCCCGCGGCCGCGTGGATGGAGTTCGCGGCCTGCATGGCCGACGCGCTGCCGCTGCGCGAGACGGCGGCCAGGGTGGGGGTGTCGCTGTACACGGCGTGGTTCATGAGGATGCGCGTCTGCGAGGTGATGGGGCGCCGCCTGCTGCCGGCGCGCGGGGAGTCCTTCGAGATGGACGGCACGTACTTCCCGGAGTCGATGCCGGGCAACCACTCCCGCGGCTGGTTCGGCCTGGGGAGGCCCGCCCACCGGACCGGCCACGACGCCTCCCGCGCCGGGCTCGGCGGGTCGGTGTGCGTGCTGTGCGGCGTCAGCGAGACCGGCGACTGCTTCTGCGAGCTGGCCGACGGCGCCGAGGACGGGCCGGGGGTGGCGCTCGTCGCGCTGAGGAGGCTGCCGGCGGCCTGCTCGGTGGCCACCGACGGGCGGCGCTCCTACGCCGGCTCGCTCGGGGGCAGGCCCCACGAGGTGCGCCCCAGCCGCGAGCTGGAGATGGTGAACTCCCTGCACTCCAGGCTCAAGGCGTTCATCGGGCGCTTCAACGGGGTCTCGAACAGGCGCCTCCAGCGCTACCTCGACTGGTTCTGCTGGCGCGAGCAGTTCCGGCGCAGCGCCCGCGGCCGCCGCGAGCTGCTGTTCGCCCACGAGGCGTCGGGGACCTACGTGTGCACGCGCGAGCTGACGCACCTGGAGTCGCATCCCTTCCTGAGCCTGGCCAACCGCGTCAGCATCGGGGAGAGGTACGGCTATATGTCAATGGTGGTTTAACAGC
>QFCE01001540.1_pt1 | contig 46533 bp, 49 predicted proteins | sample 5346091 | NCBI WGS metagenome assembly QFCE01 (sample SAMN09062252, study PRJNA434731) | Human gut metagenome, whole genome shotgun sequencing project. | isolation source: stool timepoint A chromium assembly | host: Homo sapiens | collected 2015 | reverse complement strand
AACTGCATGCTTGAAGCGCGCTGGGAAGCGGCATATGCTTCCCAGCGCTTTTTTCACCCAGGATGGCAAAAAAATGTAAAGAATCGGAAAAACTTTTGTTTTTCCCCTATGCAAAAAGGTAAAAATAATATAAAATAACAAAAGATTCATTTTAGGATCGTTCAGACTTTAGAAAAAGAACATTGGAGGGAAAACAGAATGCAGACACCCCAGTATAAACGAATCCTGCTGAAGATCAGCGGAGAAGCACTGGCGGGAGATAAACATTTTGGCCTTGATTTTGATGTCATCGGAAACGTATGCGATGTGGTGAAGCAATGCGTGGATATGGGCGTTCAGGTGGGCATTGTCATCGGCGGCGGAAATTTCTGGCGCGGTGTGAGAAACGGGACCGGAAAAATGGAACGCACCCGCGCCGATCATATGGGCATGCTGGCTACAGTGATGAACTGCCTTGCTGTGGCGGATGTGCTGGAGCAAAAGGGCGTTCCCGTCCGTGTACAGACTGCCATTGAAATGCGGGCCATCGCCGAGCCGTATATCCGCTTGCGGGCCGTGCATCAGCTGGAAAAAGGCAGCGTGGTCATTTTTGGCTGCGGTACTGGAAATCCATACTTTTCCACTGATACGGCAGCCGTGCTCCGCGCTGCGGAAATCAATGCCGACGTGATTATGCTGGCAAAGAATGTGGACGGCGTTTACGATTCTGACCCCGTGCAGAATCCCGACGCGAAAAAATACGATCAGATCAGCTATGATGACATATTGGCTCAGCACCTGAGCGTAATGGATTCCACGGCCACATCCCTGTCAATGGACAATAAGATCCCCGTACTGCTCTTTGCGCTGGAGGATCCGCAGAATATTATCCGCGCCATTTGCGGAGAAAATGTGGGAACAATCGTGAAGGAGGATTAACATGATGAAGGAAGAATACCGTATTTACGAGGAAAAGATGAATAAAACGCTGGATTCGCTCCAGGGGGATTTTGCCAGCGTCCGCGCCGGCCGGGCCAATGCCCAGGTGCTCGATAAAATCAAAGTGGAATATTACGGTGCTCCTACGCCCATCAATCAGATCGGCGGCATCAGTTCTCCCGATTCCCGCACGCTGGTGATCCAGCCTTGGGACAAAACAGCGCTGAAACTGGTGGAAAAAGCGATTAATGAATCCGACCTGGGTATCCATCCACAGAACGACGGCACCTGCATCCGTCTGTCGTTCCCGCAGTTAACCGAGGAGCGCCGCCAGGAACTGAGTAAGCAAGTGCGCAAATATGCCGAAAGCGCTAAGGTAGCCATTCGTAATATCCGCCGCGATGCGATGGATACCTTTAAGGCCCAGAAGAAGAAGTCCGAGATTACGGACGACGACCTGAAAGATATTGAGAAAGACATGCAGGATCTGACGGATAAAAAATGCAAGGAGATTGATACGCTCCTGGAGAAAAAGCAGAAGGAACTGTTTTCGGTTTGACGGGCGCAGCGGTATGCAGTAATGGCTTTTTTTCAAGTCGAAATCAGAGCAAACGGCGGGGTTGGTGGATATGGCCCACCTGCCCCGCCACATCGCTATTATTATGGACGGAAACGGCCGCTGGGCCAAACGGCGGGCGCTGCCTCGCACGGCCGGGCATAAAGTGGGAGCGGAAGTATTTCGTACCATTGCGACATATTGTAAGGATCTGGGCATAGAGTATCTTACGGTGTATGCGTTTTCCACCGAGAACTGGAAACGTCCTAAGGATGAAGTAGATACCATCATGGGCCTTTTGAAGCGGTATCTCTTGGAGGCGATCGACACGATGGCCAGGGATAATATCCGTCTTCGGTTTCTTGGGGATCTTTCGGCACTGCCGGAGGAACTACAGCAACTGACGGCACGGACCAATGCCATTACCGAAACTTTGGATGGTTTCCAAGCCAACATCTGCCTGAATTACGGTGGGCGGGACGAAATTCTGCGCGCAGCCCGTGCGTTTGCCGCCGACTGTGCTGCGGGAAAGCGCCGGCCGGAGGAATTGGATGAAGAGCTGTTTGCATCGGAGCTTTCCTCTGCAGGTCTTCCGGATCCGGATCTGATCATCCGCCCCGGCGGAGAAAAGCGGGTGTCCAATTTTTTGCTGTGGCAGGGGGCTTATGCGGAGTTCCTGTTCACCGACACCCTGTGGCCTGATTTTAGAAAAGAAGATCTGGATGCAGCACTGGTGGAATATCAGCGCCGTCATCGCAGATATGGAGGAATTTGATGGCAAAGCGTATTTTAACCGCAGTGATCTGGCTTCCCATTGCGGCGCTGGGATTTGCCTTTGCGCCAGTGTGGGCCATCGCGTTGGCAATCTCGGCACTGTCTGTGGTGGCTGTGTATGAGTTGCTGTGGGCTACCGGGCTTGTTCGGCAGAAGCGGCTGTGTGTTATCAGCGCAGTGTTCGCAGCGTTGGTGCCGTTGTGGACGTATTACAGTTCGGAGTTTTATCTTCTGCTTTTGGGCGCATTCTTGCTGGTTTCACTGTGTTTTCTGGATGGAATGCTGCACCAGGCGAAAGTCAAATTTGAAATGGTCTGTGCGGCGCTGTTCGGCGCCCTGATTGTGCCGTGCTTTTTATCCTCTTTCCTGCGCATGGAAATGGAGATGGAAACACGTTTGATTTTTTATCTCCCACTAATTTATCCCTTTATCAGCGATGCTGGCGGTTATTTTGCCGGACGCCTGTTTGGAAAGCACAAATTGGCCCCGGAGCTTTCGCCGAAAAAGACCATTGAAGGTTCAATCGGCGCAGTGCTCTTTGCGGTAGTGGGCGGGTTGTTGTTCGGTGCGGTAGCGCACTATGGCTTCGGCCTGCAGCCCAATTATGCAGTGCTGGGTCTGCTCGGCATCCCGCTAAGCGTGATTTCCCAGTTCGGCGATCTGGTCTTTTCCTATATCAAACGGGAATTTGGTATTAAGGATTATGGGCGCATTTTTATGGGCCACGGCGGTGTGCTGGATCGTTTTGACAGCGTTATTTTTGCTGCGCCGGCGCTGGAACTTCTGCTTCATTTTGTGCCCATATTTTCCTGAAGGCAGAGTGTTTTGAATCAAAAAGAGGGTTTGAGATGACGAAATGTATTTCGATTTTGGGTTCGACCGGTTCGATCGGGACCCAGACGCTGGAAGTGGTGGATCAGCTGGGACTGCAGGTGGCCGCTCTAACGGCGCGGAGCAACGTGGATTTGATGGAACAGCAGGCGCGGAAATATCTTCCGCGTCTTGTTGTGCTTTATGACGAAAACGCGGCACAGGCGTTGCGGGAACGGCTTTCCGACCAAAAAGAAACAGAAGTGTGCTCCGGTATGGAAGGCTTGCTTCGTGCTGCTGTGGTGGATGAAGCCGACACTGTGCTGACTGCTGTGGTGGGCATGGTGGGCTTGCAGCCCACGCTGGCCGCCATCGAAGCGGGGAAAAAGATTGCGCTGGCAAACAAGGAAACTCTGGTATGTGGCGGCGAACTGGTGATGGCGGCTGCGGCGGAAAAGGGCGCAGAGATTGTGCCGGTGGACAGCGAGCACTCGGCAATTTTTCAATGCCTCCAATCCTGCCGCGACTGTTCAGAAGTAGCGCGCATTTTGCTCACATGTTCCGGCGGCACCTTTTACGGCCGCAAAAAAGAAGAGATCTATCACGCCACAGCCCGCGAAGCGCTGAAAAATCCTAACTGGGATATGGGCGCAAAGGTGACGCTGGACAGCGCAACGTTGATGAATAAAGGGCTGGAAGTAATTGAGGCCATGCGGCTGTATGACCTTCCGCTGAAAAAGGTCTGTGTGGTGGTACACCGGCAGAGCATCATTCATTCCATGGTGGAATACTGTGATGGCGCGGTATTAGCCCAGTTGGGCGCGCCGGATATGCGTATTCCAATTCAGTATGCTATGACGCATCCGGAGCGCCTGACATCTCCGGCGCAGCGGTTTGATCCCTTTTCCTGCGGTGAATTGACTTTTGCCCGGCCGGATCTGGATACGTTTCCCTGCCTGCGTTTGGCGATGGAGGCGGTGCAGGCGGGTGGGACGGCCTGTGCAGTACTCAACGGGGCCAATGAGACAGCGGTTTCTCTATTTTTGCAGAACAGGATCGTTTTCGGGCAGATCCCAGAACTTGTGGATGCGGCCTTGCAACGGCTGGGTGTGGTACAGCACCCGGATCTTGCTGAAATTCTGCATGCAGATGCCCAGGCCAGGGAAGCGGCCATGGACGCGTATCATCATCTGGTAAAAGTGTAAGGAGTTTTTTGCATTCATGTATATCATCGTTGCAATACTGATTTTCGGCGTGCTGATTGCCGTGCATGAACTGGGACATTTTCTGGCAGCCAAGCTGTTTGGTGTGCGGGTCAATGAATTTTCCATCGGTATGGGGCCGGCTGTCTGGCAGAGAAAAAAGGGAGAAACGGCTTACTCTCTGCGCCTTTTGCCCATTGGCGGGTTTTGTGCCATGGAGGGGGAAGAAGAAGGATCTGACGATCCCAGAGCGCTGAACAACAAAGGGATGTTCCCGCGCTTTGTTATTTTTGCTGCCGGTGCCTTTATGAATTTCCTGACGGGATTTTTAATTCTGGTCTGGTTATGCAGCAATCTGTCCTTTGTTTATGCGCCGGTGATTACAGGTTTTGCCGACGGTTTTGAAGCGCAGGGCGAGAACGCCCTGATGACGGGAGACCGCATCGTCAGTATTGACGGAGAACGTGTGCTTCTGTATGAAGATATTTCAATTTTTTTGAATCTGGGCAATGGCGAAACGTATGATTTCGTGGTAGAACGGGACGGCCGGCAGATTACGTTGACGGATTTGCCCCTTGCGCCCAGAGAATATCCCAATGAGGACGGCACCAGCAGCGTGCGCTTTGGACTCAATTTCGGCGAAATTGTGGAGGCGACGCCTCTGATGAAGCTGAAAATGGCAGGACTGCATTCTGTGGATTTTGTCCGGCTGGTATGGTACAGTCTGGAAATGCTGGTCACTGGCCAGGTGGGGCTGTCTGATATGTCTGGGCCTGTAGGGATTGTGACGACGATTTCTGATGTAGGGCAGGGCGCTACGTCTCTTTTTATGGCGGCGGCCAATATCGGCTATTTGACGGCGTTGATCGCCATCAATCTGGCGGTGATGAATTTATTGCCGATTCCGGCGCTGGACGGCGGACAGATTTTTATCATGTTTGTAACGACTTTGGTGACGAAAGTGACGAAACGGCCGGTCAACCCGAAATATGCGGGGTATCTCAACTATGCCGGATTTGTGGCTTTGATGCTGTTTATGCTGGTTGTCACAGCCAGCGATATCTTTAAGCTTTTTGTATGACGGGAGGCACGCAGGAAAGATGACAAAGCAGATCAAGATCGGCTCTGTAACGGTGGGCGGCGGTGCACCGGTGACGATTCAGTCCATGTGCAATACCAATACCGCCGATGTGGAAGCGACGGTGGAACAGATTCATCGCTTGGAGAAAGCTGGCTGCCAGATCGTGCGTGTGGCAGTGCCGGATCAAGCTGCGGCAGCTGCTGTGGGCAGAATTCGCTCGCGGATTCATGTCCCGCTGGTGGCGGATATTCATTTCGATTATAAGCTGGCGCTGCAGTGTGTGGATTCCGGCATCGACAAGATCCGCATCAATCCCGGCAATATCGGCGCGGAGGACCGGGTGAAGGCAGTGGCGGATGCCTGCCGCAAAAACGATATTCCCATCCGCATCGGCGTCAACGGGGGAAGCCTGGAGAAGCCGTTGCTGCGCAAATACGGCGGTGTGACTGCCGAAGCTTTGGTGGAAAGCGCGTTTGGTCATGTGGCGCTGTTAAATAAGTTTGATTTTGACGACATTTGTATTTCGGTCAAATGTTCCAGTGTGCCGGTTACAATACGAGCCTATCAGCTTCTTCACGAGCGGTGCAGTTATCCGCTGCACCTGGGAGTTACCGAAGCGGGGACGCCCAAGCAGGGAGTCGTCAAATCGGCCATGGGCATCGGTGGGCTGCTGTGCCTTGGGATCGGTGATACTTTTCGGGTTACGCTGACAGCAGACCCGGTGGAAGAAATCGGCGTGGCCAAGGATATTTTAAAGGCTGCGGGGCTGCGCCGGGAAGGGGTCAATCTGATTGCCTGTCCCACCTGCGGCCGCACAAAAATCGATTTGATCCCCATTGCCGAAGAGGTGGAGCGCCGCCTGGCTGACTGCGGGAAAACATTGACGGTGGCAGTAATGGGCTGTGTCGTCAATGGTCCCGGAGAAGCTGCTGCGGCCGATGTGGGAATCGCCGGCGGGAATGGCGAGGGCCTGGTATTCCGAAAAGGCGAGGTCTTGCGTAAAGTACCGCAGGACAAACTGGTGGATGCGCTGATGGAAGAGATCGAGCGGCTGTAAGCAAGATGCGGTAGGTGCATGGAGCTGCAGAATACTGCGCGAAATGGAGTACGAGAGGATAAAAATGAGCAAAACGATTCCTTTTTTTGATTTATTTTCTGACTATATCCCAGAGCGGGAGCTCCGTATCCTGCTCCTGGAAGTATTGATCGAAGAGGCTGCTATCGATAAAGAAGCGCTGACGATGTCCGTAAAGCTCCTTTCCAGCCAGTTGCTGCCGGAAAGCGCGCTGGAAAAGGTACAGGAACAAATGTGTCAGCTGTATCGGCTGAAATCAGTTGAACTGAGCGTCCGCGTGTGTGCGCCGGAACCGGCCAAAAAGAAAAAAACGGAGACGACAGAGCGTAAGAGCTGGGAACGTAAAGGGCGGGCAGTGGTTTCCGGCGATGAAAGCGTTCTGTTTGGCGGCCCTATTACAGCTGATGTGGTGCCGATGACAGGGCTGAGCCTGAAAACGCCCACTTTTGCCGTTACCGGGCGCATTTTTGCCGAAGAAATTTATGAAACGCGCCGTCCAGGCGTTTGGTGCCTGACCTTTGATATGACTGATGAGCAGAATTCTGTCCGTGTGGTGAAATATCTGAAAGAAAAGGAAATTGATCCGCTGCGGGGAAAAATTAATGTGGATATGTATGTAACAGTACAGGGGCGGATGAAACTCACCCGGGACGGTATGGACTTACAGATGGAACCTTACAGCATCTGTCTGGCCGGGCACAGTGAACGCATGGACAACGCCCCGCAAAAACGGGTGGAACTGCATCTGCATACCCGCATGTCTAACATGGATGCGCTGACAGATACCAAGAAAGCGGTGAAAACAGCCATCCGTTGGGGACATCCCGCTATTGCTATTACGGATCACGGCGTGACGCAGTCTTTTCCGGATGCCGCCTCTGCCGCTGGCGGGAAAATCAAAATCCTCTATGGCGTGGAGGCCTATTTTGTTAACAATCTGGATGATCGCTTGGCTGTACATGGTACACAGGATGCGGCTTTTGAGGATGAAATCGTCTGTTTTGACATCGAAACGACAGGGCTTAATGTAAAGTATGAAGCCATTACAGAAATTGGCGCTGTAATATTGAAGAACGGAAAGATTACCGATACTTTTCAGACCTTTGTTAATCCCAACCGCCGTTTGACGCCGGAGATTATCGGGTTAACAGGTATTACCGATGAAATGCTCAAAGGGGCGCCGCAGCCCAGAGAAGCGCTGGAACGTTTTTTGAAGTTTGTGGGCGGCCGTCCTTTAGCAGCGCACAATGCTGAGTTTGATATTGGTTTTATCCGGGAGAACTGCCGCAAAGAAGGTCTGCCTTTTGATCCGACATACATCGATTCATTGATCCTGGCTCAAAACCTGCTGCCGGAGCTGACGCATTTTAAGCTGGATGTGGTGGCCGAACGGCTGAAATTGCCCGCTTTCAACCATCATCGCGCCAGCGATGACGGTGCGACGGTGGGCTATATGCTGGCGCCCTTTTTTGATATGCTCCGTGCGCGTGGGATTTCCAGAATCCAGGAAATCAACGAGGAAATGCTCAAACTCCGCCCGCTGGGCAAGGCCAACCGCCGGCCCCGGCATATGATCATTTTGGCCAAGAACAAGCTGGGCATGCACAATATGTACAAGCTGATTTCCCTGTCGAATCTCAAATATTTCAAGCGGCAGCCAATTATTCCAAAAACAGAGTTGGTGAAATGGCGCGAAGGTTTGATCATTGGCGCCGCCTGCGAAGCGGGCGAACTGTTTCAGGCGGTGATCGAGCATAAAGGCTGGGACGAACTCAAGCGCATCGCTTCTTTTTATGATTATCTGGAGATCCAGCCGATCTGCAACAACATGTTTATGCTGCGTCAGGGGAAAGTGCGCTCCGTGAAGGACCTGCAGGACTTTAACCGTGTTATTGTCCGTCTGGGGGAAGAATTGGGCAAGCCCGTGGTAGCCACAGGGGATGTGCATTTTTTGAATCCTGAAGATGAAATTTACCGCCATATTCTTTTGGCCAGCAAGAAATTTGACGACGCTGATTCGGAACTGCCGATCTATTTCAAAACTACGGAGGAAATGCTGCAGGAATGCGCTTACCTGGGATCAGAGAAGGCTATGGAAGTGGTGGTTACCAATCCAAACCGGATCGCCGATATGGTGGAGGATATTCAGCTGCTGCCAAAAGGGCAGCTGTTTCCGCCGAGACTGGAAAACTCTAGGGAGGATCTTTACAATCTGGTGTGGGGCAAGGCCCATGAACTGTATGGCGAGCAGTTGCCGCAGATCGTTCAGGATCGTTTGGATACAGAAATGAATTCCATTCTGGGACGCGGCTATGACGTGATTTATATGTCAGCACAGAAGCTGGTACAGCGTTCGCTGGAAAATGGTTATCTGGTGGGCTCCCGTGGTTCGGTTGGATCGTCGCTGGTGGCGTATATGTCCGGGATTACGGAAGTTAACTCGCTGCCGCCTCATTACCGCTGCCCCAAATGTAAGCATAGCGAGTTTATTCTGGATGGTTCTTATGGCTGTGGCGCCGATATGCCGGATCAAATGTGCCCGGAGTGTGGAACGCCTTATGTGAAAGATGGCTTTTATATTCCATTTGAAACGTTCTTGGGGTTTGGCGGCGACAAAGTGCCGGACATCGATCTGAATTTTTCTGGAGAGTACCAGGCCAAAGCGCACCGTCATGCCATCGAGATGTTCGGCGAAACCCAGGTGTTTCGCGCCGGAACTATTGGTACGCTGGCCGACAAGACAGCCTACGGCTATGTACGCAAATTCCTGGAAGAGCGCAGGCTTACGGCGGGCAGGGCAGAGGAAAACCGTCACACGCAGGGAATTGTGGGCGTGCGCCGCACCACAGGGCAGCACCCCGGTGGACTGGTGGTTGTGCCGGACGATATGGAAATCGAAGATTTCTGCCCGGTTCAGCATCCGGCCGATGCTGCTGACAGCGACACGGTTACTACCCATTTTGAATACCACTGTATGGAAGATAACCTTCTCAAGCTGGATATGCTGGGGCACGATGATCCCACCATTGTCCGCATGTTGGAGGATCTGACCGGCGTTAATGCTCGGGCCATTCCGCTGGACGATGCAGACACTATGAGCATTTTCACTTCGTCTGCGGTGCTGGGCTATGAAAACGACCCGATTTTGGGTCCCACCGGTGCTGTGGCGATCCCGGAATTCAATACCCGCTTTACCCGGCAGATGCTGGAGGACACGCAGCCTACAGATTTTAATACCCTGGTGCGCCTGTCCGGTTTTTCCCACGGTACTGACGTGTGGCTGGGCAACGCCCGGGATCTGATTGTGGGCGGCACGGCCAGCGTTGCAGAGACAGTGGGCTGCCGTGACGACATTATGATTTATCTTATTTCCTTGGGAATGGATGCCAAAATGTCATTCAAAATCATGGAGGCTGTGCGCAAGGGAAAAGTGAAAAAGGGCGGTTTCCAGGAAGGCTGGGTGGAAGCTATGCAGGAGCATAATGTACCTGCTTGGTATATCGAGTCCCTGGCCAAGATTGGCTATCTGTTCCCGAAAGCCCATGCTGTGGCTTATGTGATGATGGCATTCCGCATTGCTTGGTTCAAGGTACATAAACCTCTGGCATTTTATGCGGCCTTTTTCTCGATTCGTGCCAAAGCCTTCGATGCCGAATACTGCTGTGCCGGCCAGGAAGCGGTCAAGCAGAAAATGCTGGAGATCATGAACAACAAAGAAGCCACCGCGGTGGAACAGAGCCTTGCCACTACGCTGGAGGTGTGCTATGAATTCTATCTGCGCGGCTATCATTTCGATCCGATTAATATTTACGAGTCGGATGCCACGCATTTTGTCATCAGTGAAAACGGTTTGATTCCGCCCTTTGTAGCGGTCAGCGGTTTGGGCGAATCCGCGGCACTGGCCACGGTGGAGCAGCGCGCAGGCAAGCATTTCATTTCGGTGGAGGAATTCTCTTTGTGCTGCAACAAGCTCTCAAAAACCCACATTGATACCCTGCGCGCTTTAGGCAGTTTTGCCGGAATGCCGGATACCAGCCAGATTTCCCTGTTTGGCTGATGTGTAATCGAATGCCGAGAAGGGGAACTGAGCGCTTGACAGGAGAAGGTTTATTGTGCTAATATATTAGCGAATTAAAGTATAGGAAACTTCCGCTGTGAAAAGGAGACGTTTTCCATGGCTATGATGAATACGCCCGAAGGCACCCGGGATTTGCTTTACGGTGAGTGCCAGCTGTACCGAACTGTACGGCAGGAGTTGACCGCCGTGTTTCAGCGCTGCGGCTATAGTGAAATTGCTACGCCTGTGGTGGAGTACTATAATGTGTTTTCCAAGGCTGGCCGCTCTGTGCCGGAGGAGGGAACGCTGAAAATGATCGATCGCAGCGGTCGTATTCTGGTGCTGCGGCCAGACTGCACACTGCCCATTGCCCGGGTGACGGCAACGCATTTGCAGCATGAGCCGCTGCCCCAGCGTCTGTATTACGATGAAACCATTTTCCGCGCCGCTACGGTCAACGCCGGACATATGAGCGAAGTGGACCAGTGCGGCGTTGAGCTGATTGGCGCTGACGGGACGCGGGCAGATGCCGAGGCGGTTGCCGTGGCGCTGGAAGCGCTGCAAAGCTGTCAGTTGCAGAACTACCGTATTGAATTGGGGCATGCCGCCTTTTTCCGGGCGCTGGCTGGAGAGTTGGGGGCGGATGAAATACAGGTGGAAGAGATCCGTGCGCTGATTGAGCAAAAGAGTTTTGCTGCGTTGGACGATCTCCTGCGGGAGCAATATTCCGATAAACCGTCTTATCAGGCGCTGCGCCGCCTGTCCCGCTTGTTTGGCGGGGCGGAGGTACTTGCCGAAGCCCGCAGCCTGACGGACAACCCCGCGGCCCTGCAGGCGCTGGATGAGCTTTCTGCTATCTATGATGCCCTGTGCGCCGCTGGATGGGGAGCCTATGTGGGGTTCGACCTGGGGCTGGTGCATCAGCTTGATTATTATACTGGGATGGTCTTCTGCGGTTATGTGGAGGGAAGCGGCCATGTGGTGGTCACCGGCGGGCGGTACGATGCGCTGATGGGCAAGTTTGGCCGCAGCGCACCGGCTACGGGGTTTGCTGTGGATGTGGCTGGTGTGGCCGGCGCGCTGCCCGTGCAGGAAGTGAAAACAGCGCACAAACTGGTGCATTATGAGGCCGGATGTCTTGGGGCGGCCATGAAGCTGCAATGCTCTGCCGGGGCGGGAGAGATTGAGCTTTCCTGCTGCGAAAACGAGGAAGAGAGCCGCCGTTTGGCGCATCAAAAAGGGATTCCCACACTGGTTGTGCTTACCGCTTCCGGCGTGCGGGAAGAATCCGTCTGAAAGGGGAAGGATTATGCATCGTTTGCAGATTGCCCTGACAAAAGGGCGGCTCCAGGACAAATCGGTAGAGCTGTTTGAAAAGAGCGGTATTGACTGTGCGCCGATTCGTGATCCGGGTCGCCGGCTGATTCACCCGCTGCCCGACTATCCCATGGATGCGTTCCTCGCTAAAGCACCTGATGTGATCACTTATGTGGAACATGGCGTATGTGATTTGGGCATTGTGGGCAAGGATACCATCCTGGAAAAGGGGCACTCCTTCTATGAAGTGTTGGATCTGGGATTCGGACGGTGTAAATTTGCTTTGGCTGCCCCGAAAGGGACAGACCTTTACAGTGGCTACCATACAAGAATGATTGCCAGTAAATACCCCAATGTGACCCGGGCATTTTTCGATAAGAAAGGCATGGATGTCAATATTATCAAAATCGAGGGATCTGTGGAACTGGCTCCCATCGTGGGCCTTGCCGACGCTATTGTGGATATTGTGGAAACCGGTGCGACGCTGAAAGCCAACGGGCTGGAAGTGATCGAGGATGTGGCGCCCATCAGTGCTCGCTTGATCGTCAACACTGCCAGCATGAAGCTATATCAAAAAGAGATCAACGAATTTCTGGAACGATTGGAAAAGGAGCTGGAACGCCATGCTTAAAATTATTCAGGCCGACGGCGAAGCCGAGCGCAGACAAATTGCCGACATGCGGGCACGGGCAGCCGAGACCGGCGAGGGCATCAACGCCACCGCTGCAGCGGTGCTCAAAGATGTGCGGGAGGGCGGTTATAAAGCTGTGGAGCGTTACTCCATGCAATTCGACAAAGCTGCGCCGCGGGAGATTACAAAAGAGGAAGTGGAAGCGGCCTATGCTGCCTGCCCTCAAGAGCTGATCGAAGCTATGGAAACAGCGGCGGAAAATATTCGGGACACAATGAAAAGCTGCTTCCGAGAACCATAGAATGGCACAATCCCGCCGGTGGCACGGTGGGGCGTATCGTGCGGGGCCTGACGCGGGTGGGCATCTATGTGCCCGGCGGCACGGCGGCTTATCCATCCTCGGTATTGATGAACGCAGTGCCTGCTAAAGTGGCCGGCGTACAGGAGATTGTGATGGTTACGCCGCCCACGGAAAACCTGAATCAGGCGGTGTTGGCAGCAGCAAAAATTGCTGGGGTGGATCGGGTGATCGGCGTGGGCGGTATCCAGGCTGTTGCTGCGCTGACTTATGGTGCGGGTTTTATTCCAAAGGTAGATAAAATCTGCGGACCGGGCAATGCTTATGTGGCTGCCGCAAAACGGCTGGTGTATGGTACGATTGATATCGACATGGTGGCTGGTCCCTCTGAAGTGTTGGTGATTGCAGATGAATCGGCCAATCCAAAATACATTGCCGCCGACCTGCTTAGCCAGGCGGAACACGATGTGCTGGCTTCTGCAGTGCTGCTGACCACCAGTGAAACGCTGGCACGGAAGGTCGATGAAGAGATCCTTCGCCAGAGCGCGTATCTTAGCCGCCGGGCGATCATCGAGCAGTCGCTGACGGATTTCGGCGCAGCTATTGTCTGTCCCGATTTGAGCGCCTGTGCCGCGTTGGCCAACGAAATTGCGCCGGAACATCTGGAAATCTGTACCAAAGAGCCGAGGGCGCTGCTGCCGCTGATTTTGAACGCAGGAGCGGTATTTCTGGGAGAAAACGCGCCGGAGCCTTTGGGGGATTACCTGGCAGGGCCGAACCACGTTCTGCCTACATCCGGTACGGCTCGGTTTTTCTCTCCTTTGTCGGTGGACAGTTTCCTCAAAACCATGAGTGTGCTGGAATATTCCAGAGAAAATCTGCAGCAGCAGTGGAAACAGATCGCAGCATTTGCCAATGCGGAATCGCTGACTGCCCACGCAAATTCCATTGAAGTGCGTTTTGAAGATGAAACGGACTGAGGGAAAAGGGGGAGAATATTATGGATCGGGCTGCAAAAGTTGAGCGAAAAACAAAAGAAACGGATATATTGGTGGAGCTGCAACTGGATGGCGGCGAAATCGTGCTGGATACCGGAATCGGCTTTTTCGATCATATGCTCCATGCCTTTGCCTTTTATGGCGGCCTTGGCTTGACGGTACAGGCCAAGGGCGATTTGCAGGTGGACGGTCACCACACGGTGGAGGATGTGGGCATTGTGCTCGGTGAGGCGCTGCGAGGCGCGTTTGGTGAAAAAACAGGGATCCGCCGCTTTGCCAGCGCTTATGTTCCCATGGATGAAGCACTGCTCTTTGCGGCGCTGGATGTGTCCGGCCGCCCCTATCTGGTCTTTGATGCGCCGATGCCCCAGGAGCGCTGCGGAGAATACGATACCTGCCTGACGGTGGAGTTTATGCGCGCGTTTGCCATGCACGCAGCGCTGACGCTGCATATGAAAGCCTTTTATGGCGCCAATGCTCACCACATCACTGAGGGGTTGTTCAAGGCGTTGGGGCTGGCGCTCAAGGACGCAAAGCGTGTGGAAGGCGGAGTTGTCACCTCCACAAAGGGAGTGCTGTGATGGGATACACTGCGATTGTGGATTACAATGTAGGCAATCTATCCAGCATCTGCCACGCGCTGGAATACATCGGCGCGCCAACGCGGATTACGGCGGAGGAAGCGGTGCTCGAGGGGGCTGACGGCATTGTCCTGCCCGGTGTGGGCGCGTTTCCCGATGCCTGGTCAGAGCTGCAGCAGCGCGGGCTGCCCGCGGTTTTACGCCGTCAGGCGGAACATAAGCCCATCCTCGGTATTTGTCTCGGTATGCAGCTGCTGATGACCAGCAGTACCGAGGTGCGCCCCTGTCGGGGGCTTCATCTCGTGCCTGGTACGGTAGATAAGATCAAAACGAACTTGAAGCTGCCCCATATCGGTTGGAACACTCTGCACTTCAAAACGCCCACGCCGCTTTTTGCCGGAGTGGATGAAGGGGCGTATGTCTATTTTGTCCATACCTATTGCGCTATGGTGGAACTGGAACGCGATGTGTATGCAGTGACGGATTACGGCGGCCCTGTTAGCGCAGCGGTAGGCCGCGGCAATGTATACGGCACCCAGTTCCATCCCGAAAAAAGCGGCGATGTGGGATTGGAAATCCTAAAGAATTTTGTGAGGCTCCAGGGATGATTATTGAACCGGCCATCGACTTGAAAAACCGGCAGTGCGTCCGTTTACAGAAAGGTAATTTTGACACCGTGCACCAGGTGGCCGCTGATCCGGTGACCACAGCGCTGGCGTTCCGTGCTGCCGGAGCGCAGTGGATTCATATGGTGGATCTGGATGGCGCCCGCAGCGGCGTGCGCGTCAATGCGCCCATCGTGGCTGCAGTGGCCCGGGAGAGTGGCTTGAAGATTGAATTGGGCGGCGGGCTGCGCACTATGGAAGATCTGCGTGCCGCTGCCGACAGCGGCGTACAGCGCTTGTGCATTGGCTCTGCGGCGGTGTCCGACCCGTCTTTTGTGGCTGCAGCTGTGCGGGAGTATGGGACACGCATTGCCGTGGGTATCGATGCGCTGGAAGGTACTGTCCGCGTGTCCGGCTGGGAGCAGGACTCACGGCGCGACTGCTTGGATTTTGCGCGGCAAATGGAGGATCTGGGTGTGGAAACGCTGATCTTTACAGATATTTCCACCGATGGTATGCTTTCAGGCCCTTCGGTGGAGTGGCTTGCGAAACTGCAGCAACGTGTGTCCTGCTGCATCATTGCCAGCGGTGGCGTATCCTGTAACGAGGACATCCGAACTCTGCGGGATATGGGGCTGTACGGCGCTATTATCGGTAAAGCGTATTATGCCGGGACCATTGATCTGGCTCTGGCCATTGAGGAGGCGGGTGTGCAATGTTAGCCAAACGGATTATTCCCTGCCTGGACGTAAAAGACGGGCGTGTGGTCAAAGGCGTGAACTTTGCCAATATCCGCGATGCCGGCGATCCGGTGGCGCTGGCCAAGTACTACAGTGACGCCGGAGCTGATGAGATCGTCTTTCTGGATATTACCGCCACTCATGAAGCGCGCAAAACCGTGGCCGATGTAGTAGCGCGCACGGCGGAGCAGGTGTTTGTTCCTCTGACTGTGGGCGGCGGTATTCGCACTGTGGAGGATTTTCAGCTGCTGTTGCGTGCCGGGGCGGATAAAATTTCGGTCAATTCCGCTGCGGTGGATGATCCAACGCTGATTACCCGGGCGGCGGAGCGTTTCGGCAGCCAGTGCATCGTTTTGGCGGCAGATGCCAAACGGCGGTCGGACGGCCGGTATGAGATTGTGGTGGAAGGCGGCCGCCGTTTCACAGGGATGGATCTCATAGACTGGGTAGTGCGGGCCGAGCAGTTGGGAGCCGGCGAAATCCTGCTGACCAGTATGGATGCAGATGGCACAAAGGAGGGATTTGACCTCCCCATGCTCCGTGCCGTGACGGAAGCGGTGCGTATTCCCGTCATTGCCTCCGGTGGTTGCGGTACACTGGGGCACTTTGTTCAGGTGTTTGAGCAAACGGATGCCGATGCGGCATTGGCTGCGTCCCTGTTCCATTTCGGTGCACTGACCGTGGGGCAGGTCAAAGAATATCTGCATAACCGAAACATTCCCGTACGGCTATGAGAAGGAGGGACTGCAATGCTGGATTTGGATTTGCTGTTTCAGAAATCAAAGCTGATCCCGGTGATTATTCAGGATGCCGGCGACGGGGCGGTGCTGATGTTGGGCTTTACCAACCGTGAGGCCGTGGAAAGGACACTGCAGACGAAAACGGCATGGTTCTGGTCCCGTTCCCGGCAGAAGCTGTGGAACAAGGGGGAGAGCAGTGGGCACTTTCTGCATGTGGTGAAAATGCTTGCCGATTGTGATACAGATACGCTGCTCTATGTCTGCCGGCCGGATGGACCTACCTGCCACACCGGCCGTCGCTCCTGTTTTTTCCATACTTTATGGGAAGAAGGAGAGGCACGTTGATGTCACTGGTATTCCTGTTGATGATCACTGCTGCAGCAATGGTAGTATTGGCTGTTGTGATCACACTTTGTCGCTGAGGAACCGCAGAGGAAGTAAGGAGGAAAAGAAGGATGAATTCGTTTGAACAAATGGAGTCGGTGATTGCGCAGCGCCGCGCGCAGCCCCAGGCAGGCTCCTATACCTGCTATTTGTTTGAGAAAGGCCTGGATAAAATCCTGAAAAAAGTGGGAGAAGAGTGTGCTGAAACCATTATTGCTGCAAAAAACGGCGAAAAAGCGGAACTGGTAGGTGAGATTAACGATATTTTCTATCATCTTCTGGTAATGATGAATGAATGCGGCGTCACGCTGGCAGATGTGTGTCAGGAAATGGATGCGCGCGCAGAGAAAATCGGAAATCTGAAAACATTTCATGTTTCTGATCACAATACCTGAGCGGCAGAATAAGGAAGCAGCAGCTCGTTAAAACAATACTTTCATGATCCATCGACAAAAAAGCCAACTCAAAATGAGTTGGCTTTTTTTATATTCTGTTAGGATTTGAGAAAATATAAATTGAGATTTTGCTACAAATAGGAGGGAGCAGATTGAGAAATTACGGATATGTCAGGGTCAGTACGAAAGATCAAAATGAGGACAGGCAATATATCGCGCTGCGGGAGCTTTGTATTCCGGAAGAAAATATTTTTATGGACAAGCAATCCGGAAAGGATTTTGTGCGGCCTCAGTACCGCAGGTTGGTACGGCGGCTGAAAAAAGACGATCTGCTCTATGTCAAAAGCATTGATCGTCTGGGCCGCAATTATACGGAAATCTTAGAGCAGTGGCGTATTCTGACCAAGGAAAAGGGAGCGGATATTGTTGTGCTGGATATGCCGCTTTTGGATACGCGGCGGGGAAAGGATCTGATGGGCACCTTTCTCAGCGATATTGTGTTGCAGGTGCTTTCTTTTGTGGCAGAAAATGAGCGCAGCAATATCCGCCAGCGACAGGCGGAGGGAATCGCCGCAGCGAAAGCCAGGGGGGTTCGATTCGGAAGACCGCCGCTTCCGCTGCCGGAAAATTTTCAGGAGGTATACCGGGCCTGGCGGGGCAAACAGATTACGCTGAAGCAGGCAGCCCAAGCCTGCCAGATGCCAGAAGGGACATTTTATGCAAAAGCGGTCCGCGTGGAGACACAGACCGGCAGATGAGACGCTTCCACAATGTGTACCTTTTTGAACTGAGACACTGCCGGCTGCTTTCCGCAAAACTTGAACACGCTGACCATACTTATGGCACTGAGCCTTCTGTCAGTTGCTGCTTTGGGCGGCAGAAAAAACTACTGACGCAGCGGAGAATTGTTTTACGATAAAAACAATCAGCCTGTCCTGGATGAAAACAGAAATTACACGATCCGGCTGAGTGCACAGTGGAAACCAGTGCGTTGCCGCACCGGGCAATATGCCGAAGGCGCAGTTTCAGAAAGTTGTGGTGGATTAGGCCAATTCTGCAGGATGTTGTATCCAAGTCGAAAGTTGCAGACAGTCTGGTGAAGCAGAGCGACGGTTCCTATGCAACGAATGTGATACGGTCCCTTGTGCAAAGCAAAAAACCGCAGGGAGTATATCTCCCTGCGGTTAGCTGTGCGCTTAGTTCGAACGTTTTCTATTGGCTTTTTCCATAAAACGGTCATTATCGATAACGGCACGCTGGTGGGTGCCTTCACCGATCAAGCCCATTTCATCGTAAGCGGATACTTTAAAATCTACCATTTTACCGTTAGCGGAAATATTGATAACTTCCGCTTCTGCGTATACTCTCATCCCTACGGGGGTCGGGGAAATGTGGGTTGTGTTCATGGCGGTGCCCACCGTACCCTTACCCTCGGGCAATGTAGCCGCCATCAATGTCAGGGCGGCGTTTTCCATCAGAGCTACCATGAACGGAGTACCGAATACCTGCAGGTTGCCGGAGCCGGCTTTGGCGGCGGTGTTTTCAGGGGTGACCAAAGTCTCCACTGTATGCTTCATTCCGATTTCCAGTATCATTGTGTACCTCCATTTATTCAGCCCGCCTGGGTGAGACCCAAGCGCAGCCATTCACTGTCGTATAGTTCCAGAGAAGCCTGGTCCAGATTGACGAAGGGGGCACAGGTGGAAAGATAAGCTTCATCAGGATAAAGAATGGGACTGTCGCGATATTCCTCATCCAGCATGGCGCGGGCGCCAGAGGAGGGGAAAGCATACCCGATGATATCAAAGTTGCGCACGAAAGATGTGTTTTCACACATAAAATTAATAAAAGCCATGGCGTTGTCATAATTTTTGCAGGTGGTGGGCACACACATGGAATCCACGAACCAGTTGGCGCCTTCTTCTGGCTGTACCCAGACCAAGTCAGGATTGTCCTCTACCATAATAAGGTAGTCGCCGGCGTAATAAACGCCTGCTGCAGCTTCATTGTTGGTCATTTTGTCGAAGATCTGATCCATGACATAAGCCTGCACGATGCCATCCTGCTTTTGTTTGACCAGAAGATCCACAGCCTCGGTAATCTGGGAAGCATCCGTGGTGTTAATATCGTAGCCCAGAGCCATCAGAGCGATGGCAATGCAGTCGCGTGAATTGTCAAACATCAAAACGCTGTGGGTTCCAACTTTTTCCTCATCGAAGAGATCTGCCCATTTGGTGATAGGCTGCTGCACCATATTGGGATTGTATATGATACCGGTGGTGCCCCAAGTATAAGGAACGGAATATTCGTTGTTGGGATCATAAATCATGTTGCGGTACTGCTCGTCGATATTGGCGTAATTGGGAATCTGATCAAAATCCAATTTCATCAGCATACCTTCGTCAATCAAACGGCTGATCATATAATCCGAGGGAATGATCACATCGTAATTCACGCTGCCGCTGCGCAGCTTGGTGTACATGGCTTCATTGCTTTCATAGGTGCTGTAGTTCACTCTGATGCCGGTCTGTTCTGTAAATTCATCGAACAGATCGGTATCCATATATTCACCCCAGTTGTATACACTGACTACACCGTTTGTTGCTGCAGTGCCGCCGCAGCCAGCCAGCATGCCGGCAAGGATGGCGCCGACACAAAGAAAAGAAAAAATACGTTTTACCATGAAAAAACCTCCTTTTACTGTGCTGCGTCTTTGCGCAGAGCTTGGAGCCGTTTGGCTTTTTCCTGTTCCTGTCGAAAAGAGCGGATATTGATAATAATCAAAAGAATCAGCACAATGCCGAACAAGATAGTGGAAATAGCGTTGATCTCCGGGCTGATATGGCGTCTTGCCATGGCATAGATCTCCATAGCAAGGTTGGATACTTCCGCGCCCGCGGTAAAGTAAGAGATGACAAAGTCATCCACCGACATAGTAAAGGCAATGATGGCACCGTTGACAATGCCGGGCCGCAGCTGAGGAAGCACTACTTTTGTAAAAGCCTGCATGGGTGTGGCGCCTAAATCCTGGGCGGCTTCGGACAGGTTACGGTCAAGCTGCCGCAGACAGGGCATTACCGATAAAATGACATAGGGAATATCAAAGGTAATATGGGCCAGCAAGAGAGTCGCAAAGCCCAGCTGGAAATTGACGGGAAGCCACAGCCCAAAATGATTGCCGATCCAATATACCAAGCCATTGAGCAGCTGGGTGGAGAAAACAAACAAAAGCATGAGTGATACGCCGGTGATAATTTCGGCGTTGGTCATGGGGATGTTGTTAATGCTCATGCAAATGCTGCGGGGACGGCGCTTCATGGAGAAAAACCCGATGGCTGCCAGCGTGCCGAACACAGTGGAAATTAACGCAGCCAGAACCGCCACGCTCAGTGTGGTGATAAAAGCGTCAATGATGGCATCGTTGTGGAGCAAGTCCGCATACCAGTGCAAAGTGAAACCGGTCCAGACGGCGCGGTTTTTGGATTCGTTGAACGAAAAGATGATCAGCACCAAGATGGGGGCGTACAAAAACACATAAACCAGAATGTTATATAGTCTGGAAAGCTTTGGCGTTGTTGTTTTCATAGCAGCACCGCCTCATCTTCTCCTTCGCCAAAGCGATTCATGATGCCCATGCACAATAGCACTACAACCATCATGATCAGGGAAATGGCGCTGCCCAGGTGCGGATTGTAGGTACCGCCCAGGAACTGCATGTCAATCACATCGCCAAGAAGCCAGTGCAGTCCGCCGCCCAGTAAGCGGGAAATGGCAAAGGTACTGACCGATGGAATGAATACCATCATCACGCCCGAGAGCACCCCGGGCAAGGACAGTGGAAGGATCAACCGGGTAAAGGTCTGTATACGGTTGGCACCCAGGTCCTGGGCTGCTTCGACAAGCCGCCGGTCGATGCCGCTGATTACAGTATAAATAGGCATGATCATAAAAGGCAAGTAGTTGTAGATCATGCCCAAGACCACAGCAAAGCTGGTGTTGATCATAGGAATATAATCCGTGCTCAGCACACCGATGCCATTCAAGTAGTCGATCAGGCCGATAGCCCTGAAAAACTGGTTCAGAAAACCGTTGTTTTCCAGGATAGACATCCAGGCATAGGTCCGCAGCAGGAAATTTACCCACATGGGAAGCATAATTAGCAGCATAGCCACTTTTTGTACGGAAGGGCGCTCATGTGCGAGAATGTAGGCAAAAGGATAGCCGATCAGCAGGCATATGATGGTGGCGATGGCGGCCTGTAAAAACGAATTTTTGAAAACGGATGCATATACGCCGAGATCGGAAAAGTTTTCCAGTGTAAAAGAGCCGTCTGCATTGGTGAAAGCATAGCCTACAATAAAGAGAAGCGGGACAATGACAAAAATAGCCATCCATACTACATAGGGGATGGAGGCACAGCGGACAAAGGCTTTAGAATTCATCCTCGGCCGCCTCCTCGTTACCGTCTTCCCCGGCAAAGTTGGGATCGTTGATCTCTTCATATTCATCGCTGTAGGAACTGTAATCGCCCACCTGATCGGAATAGACGCTCTTTTTCATTACATGGATGTCGTCAGGTGGGATCACAATACCGATTTCTGCACCGAGCGGGTGGAAGTCAGTGGTTTGAATCAGCCATTTAAAACCGCGAATATCCACGATAATATCGTAATAAATACCCTTAAAAGTGATGGAAGTGATTACGCCATGCAACAGGCCGGCATCTGGAGCCACAATGTCAATGTCCTCGGGCCGGATAACCACGTCCACTTTTTCTTTCGGGGCGAATCCTTTGTCCACACAAGGAACCTTTGTACCGAGGAATTCTACCAAGAAATCTTGGTGCATACAGCCGTCGAGAATGTTGGATTCGCCGATAAAGTCGGCTACAAAAGCATTTTGTGGTTCATTATATATATCTTCCGGGGTTCCAATCTGCTGAATGTGGCCCTTGTTCATCACGACGATAGTATCAGACATGGCAAGGGCCTCTTCCTGATCGTGTGTCACATAGATAAACGTGATTCCCGTTTGCTGCTGGATGCGTTTGAGTTCATTCTGCATATCCTTGCGCAGCCGCAGATCCAATGCGCCCAGCGGTTCGTCGAGCAGCAGTACTTTCGGTTGATTGACCAGCGCGCGGGCGATGGCCACACGCTGCTGCTGGCCGCCGGACAGGGCGTCGGCTTTGCGATGTTCAAAGCCCCGTAAGCTGACAATATCCAGCATTTCCGTCACACGCCGGTCGATTTCGGCCTTCGGCGTTTTGGAAATACGGAGACCAAAGGCGATATTTTCATATACGTCCAGATGCGGGAAGAGGGCGTATTTTTGAAATACCGTATTGATCTGTCGCTTATGGGGCGGTACATGCGTAATTTCGGCACCGTCAAAGTATACTGTACCGGATGTGGGTGTGAGAAAACCGCCGATAATACGCAATGTGGTGGTTTTGCCGCATCCGCTGGAACCAAGCAGCGTCAGAAATTCGCTATTATCAATTGTAAGATTCAAGTGATCGAGAACAAGCTCGTCGTCAAACGCCATGCAGCAATCTACAAGGCGAATCAACTCTTTGGACATTTATCCTCCCCCGTTTCATAGTAATAGTCACTGAAAATGTTGCGCATGATAAAGGCATAAATTCGTATCCGTAACAGTTCCCCCTTATTGAAAACTTGCCAAGACAACACAGAAAGAATACCTATTATAAATATGTGTCGAAGGCAGCTGAAATGAATCGAAACACATAATAAAAGATACAGGACTGAAAGTCAATGATAATCCGGAAAATATTTCGCACAGAACGGGATATTTTTAATTTCCACTGTTTTTCCGTTCAAATAGTTCAACGCACCGGCATCTGTTCGAAATGCGAACGTCAACTTATAGGAGTAAAGAGCCTGCTTTTCTTCACCATAGCGGCGGTTGATTTCGCCGCGGCCGTATTTTCCATCTCCCAGCAACGGGTGGCCAGCGGCGGCAAATTGCGCTCGGATCTGGTGTGTGCGGCCTGTCATCAGTTCGCATTCCACCAAACTCAGCGCGCCGCGGCTCAACAGTGTTTTATAATGGGTTATGGCCGTTTTGGCGCCCGGAGAGGGGACGCGGCGCACAAAAACCTGCTTTTTAGATTCATCCTTAAACAAATACCCGCTCAGTGTCCCCTCTGCCGGCGTAGGGCGGCCTAGGGTGATACACAGGTAATACTTGAGAATTTCCCGACTGCGGATTTTATCGTTCATTACGCGCAGGGCCTCGGCGCTTTTGGCGGCGATAACCATGCCGCCGGTGTTGCGGTCAATGCGGTTGCACAGGGCAGGGGCAAAGGCGTTTTCCCAACGGGGATTCCATTCTCTTTTTTGATAAAGGTATGCTTTGATATGGTCAATCAGCGTATTAGCGCTGCCGCTTTCATCTGCGTGCACCACTTGGCCGGGGCGTTTGTTGACCAGCAAAATATGTTCATCTTCATAAACCACGTCCAAAAGCGGGGCAGCAATGGTCAGGAAAGCGTTTTCACTGTTGGGTTTTTCAAAGAATTCGTCGTTGACGTAAAGCTGCAGCAGATCGCCTTCACACAACCGCGTGTCGCGCTTACTCCCTTTCCCGTTAACCTTAACCCGCTTCAGACGAATGTATTTTTGCAGCAGGGAGGGGGGCAGCAGCGGAACGGCTTTGGACAGAAACCGGTCCAACCTCTGCCCGGCATCATTTTTCCCAATCTGCAGTTCTTTCAATCCTGCCACGCTCCTTTTACTTTGGTCTGTTCAGTCAAAATTTAATTTATCATATCACAGATCCGCTGAAATAGCAAAGAAATCAGGGAAAGGAAGCAGAGCTTGGCGCAAAAGAAGGATTTTCTGAAAAAACTGCAAAAAACTATTTGACAATTTTGCTTCTTCCCATTATAATACTACCCGTACCATTGCGAGGTGTATTATGCTGTTATCCGTTCGTGAAATTATCAATACCCCCGGGAAAAAGATCAGTTTCCAGTTCTCGATGGATCTGTCTTGTGTGGAATTCGGCGGGTATTGCCCAGTTGCGGAGCCTGTTGTGGTAACAGGGACCGTTCGCAATATGGCAGGCGTTCTGGTAATGCAGGGCACCGCCGAAACAATGCTTCATGCGTTTTGCGACCGTTGCGGCAAACCGCTGGTCTGTAAAAAAAGCGTCCCGTTTGAGCATTTGCTGGCACAGGAGCTGGAAAATGCAGACAAAGGAGACGACGAGATCCTGTTGATTGAAAACGGTGAAGTGGATGCAGAGGATGCGGCCCGTACGGCATTCATTCTCGGAATGGACACAAAACTGCTTTGTTCAGAAGACTGCAAGGGTCTTTGCCCGATTTGCGGTGCGGATCTAAATATGGGTCCGTGCGGATGCAAAAAGGAAACCGATCCGCGCTTGGCTGTGCTGGCTAAGCTGCTGCAGCGGGATGAGGACAAAGACTGAATTTTGAAAAATACACTGCTTTAAGCAGTTACTTACCAAGGAGGTGTCACGAAAATGGCAGTACCTAAGGGAAAAGTATCCAAAGCAAGACGCGATAAAAGACGCAGCTCCGTTTGGAAGCTGTCCGCTCCGGCGCTGGTGAAGTGCTCGAAGTGCGGCGCGCTGCATATGCCCCACAGAATGTGCCCGGAATGCGGCTACTACAATGGCCGTCAGGTCAAGGCTGTTGCGGTTGAGGCCGAAAAGTAAGGTTGCTTGGTGAAATGGAGAGGGGAAGAAAATATCTTCCCCTCTTGCTTTTTATTTACTTTTCATTGCGATTGTGCGGAAATTTGCTTATAATAACGGTAGAGCAGAGTGCGGCTGGCCATAATTGGCATTTTCCGCATTGTTGCAGCAGGAGGAGGAGCAAAGGCTTTGTCTGGAAAAATTGCATCCATTGATCCCGGTTCGCCCGCTGCGCGCGCCCGAATCCATGTGGGTGAAACCTTGCTGAGCATCAACGGGAAAACGATCAAGGATGTGCTGGACTATCGTTTTTATGCCTATGATCCTGCGCTGACCTTGGTGCTGCGCGGGCCGGACGGTGCTGAACGTACAGTGCATATCCGCAAGGAGGAAGGCGAGGATATTGGCCTCAACTTTGAAACGTATCTCATGGATGAGGAGCGTTGCTGCTCCAACCACTGCCTGTTCTGTTTTGTGGATCAGATGCCGCCCAATATGCGTGATAGCCTGTATTTTAAGGATGACGATGCCCGTTTGTCTTTTTTGATGGGCAATTATACTACCCTGACAAATCTCAGCGAACGGGAAGCGCAGCGGATTATTGATCTGCGGATCAGTCCAATCAATATTTCCGTACATGCCACGGATCCAAAATTGCGGAGCATCCTCCTAGGCAACAAGGCCGCAGCCCGAGGACTGGAATATATGCAAGCCTTTGCGCAAAACGGCATTGTAATGAACTGCCAGATTGTGGTCTGCCCAGGGCTCAACGACGGTGAGCAGCTTTCTCGTACGATGCACGATCTGGCGGAGATGGGCGTGGCCAGTTGTGCCATTGTGCCTGTGGGCGTAACAAAGTACCGCAAGGGGCTTTATAAAATGCCGGTGGTAGACGAGCGAACGGCGAACGATATTCTGGATCGTGTGCTCCCGTTCAGTGAAGAATGCTGTGCGCGCTTCGGCACCCGGCTGTTTTTCTGCTCGGATGAGATTTTTATCAAAGCAAAGCGCCCGCTGCCGGAAGAAGAATATTATGAAGGTTATGTTCAACTGGAAAACGGCGTCGGTATGCTGCGCAGCATGGAACTGGAATTTATGAGCGCGCTGCGGCAGTTGGAACCGGACACACCCTGCCGGCCTTTTGCGATTGGCACCGGCTGTCTGGCGGCTCCTTTTATCCGGGAACTGGTGGACAAAGCAAAAGAGCGCTGTCCGGCTGTGCAGGGTACAGTTTATGCTGTTGTTAACCATTATTTTGGGGAAACTATAGATGTGGCGGGTTTGGTTACAGCCACAGATCTGATGACGCAGCTCAAAGGGCAGCCGCTGGGAGAGCGGCTGCTGCTGCCGGCCAATATGCTCCGCCACGGTGGCGACATCTTTCTGGATGATTATCGTGTGAGCGACGTGGAACGAGCGCTGGGTGTGCCGGTACGTATTGCGGAAACGGATGGTTTTTCTCTGGTGGACGCAATTTTTGAATTGGAATACTGAAAACGAAAACAAGAATTTGAGACTTATGGAGAGGGGAGTGTATCCCAATGGCAAAACCCATCGTTGCCATCGTAGGGCGTCCCAATGTGGGCAAGTCCCTGCTGTTCAATAAACTGATCGGTCAGCGGCTTTCGATTGTAGAGGACACGCCGGGAGTTACCCGGGACCGCATCTACGGTGAAACGGATTGGAATGGCCGGCGTTTTACGCTGGTGGACACGGGCGGCATTGAGCCGAACACCGACAGCCAGATTCTGAATTTTATGCGCGAACAGGCGCAGATCGCAATCGATAACGCAACGGTCATTATTTTTCTGTGTGATATTAAAACCGGTTTGACCGCTTCGGACCAGGAAGTGGCCAATATGTTGCTGCGCAGTGGGAAGCCTATTGTGCTGGGAGTTAATAAAATGGACTCCACGGGCGCGCTGAATCCGGATATTTATGAGTTTTACAACCTTGGTCTGGGAGATCCGATTCCGGTTTCTGCCGTCCATGGTCACGGCACCGGCGATCTTCTGGATGCCTGCGTGCGGTATTTCCCGGAGGAGGATTTTGCCGAGGAAGACGAAGATTACATCAAAGTTGCCCTGATTGGAAAGCCCAATGTGGGTAAATCTTCTCTCGTAAACCGTATTTTGGGTGAACAGCGCGTCATTGTCAGCGATGTGGCCGGAACGACCCGTGATGCCATCGATTCAAAGTTTGAAAACCAGCAGGGAAAATATATTTTTATCGACACTGCCGGGATGCGAAGAAAGTCCAAGGTAGAGGAAAATGTGGAGAAATACAGCGTGCTCCGCGCCACCATGGCCATCGAGCGCAGTGATGTATGTCTGATTATGATTGACGCGCAGGAGGGCGTAACCGAACAGGACACCAAGGTAGCAGGGCTTGCCCACAACGCCGGAAAGGCCTGCATTATCGTGGTCAATAAGTGGGATGCCGTGGAGAAGGATGGCAAAACCATGGATACCTACCGCGAACAGGTGCGCACGGATCTGGCCTACATGACTTATGCGCCGATTCTGTTCATTTCCGCCCTGACCGGGCAGCGGGTCCACCGCCTGTTTGAGCTGATCAATTATGTTAATGAGCAGTCCGCGGTACGCATCACCACGGGGATGTTGAACAATGTCCTCTCCGATGCGCAGACCCGCGTGCAGCCGCCCACGGACAAGGGGCGCCGGCTGAAGATCTATTATATGACGCAGGTGGGCGTCAAACCGCCTCATTTTGTATGTTTCTGCAACGATGCAAGGCTGTTTCATTATTCCTATAAGCGTTATCTTGAAAACCAGCTGCGCAGCGTTTTTGGCTTGGAAGGCACGCCGATTATCATTTCCATTCGCGAGAAGGGTGATGAGGGCTGATGGAAACGATGCTGGTTCTTTGCCTGCCGGGGCTGGCGGCGATGGCGGCAGCTTATGCGCTGGGATGTGTCAATGGCTCCATTTTGGTATCCAAGTATATTTTCGGGGATGATATTCGAAACCACGGCAGCGGAAATGCCGGGCTGACCAATTTTTACCGTACTTTCGGCACGAAGGGCGTTGTTGGCGTGTTGCTCAGCGATATTTTAAAAGCGGTGATTGCCGTGTTGCTGGGCGGGTTCGTGTTTGGATATTTTTTTGGCTTGCCTATGGTGGGTAAGCTGGCTGCCACCAGTTTTGTTTTATTGGGGCACATGTATCCGGTTACGTTTCATTTCCATGGGGGAAAGGGCGTGCTGTCAGGCGTATCGGCGCTGATGGTTATCGATTGGCGCGTCGCCCTGCTTGCATTGGCGGTGTTTCTGCTGGTCGTGGCGCTGACCCAGTATGTGTCTCTGGGATCCATCTGTGCGGCGCTGACCTTTGTCGTATGTCTGTGGCTGTTTTACCATAATGTATGCTTTGAAGTGCTGGGAGCGGTCCCTGCGGGACTTTTGATTTTCGCACATCGCTCCAACATAAAACGGCTTCTTCATGGAACAGAGAATAAATTCAGTTTACATAGAAAAGAGGATGCGGCAAAATGAAGGTTGCGGTTGTTGGCAGTGGCGGCTGGGGCACTGCGCTGGCCTTGGTGCTTCTGGAAAACGGGCATGAAGTTACGCTCTGGTCTTTTTCTGAAAAGGAAGCGGAGATTTTGCGTACGCAGCGGGAAAACCCGCTGCTCAAGGGTGTTGCCCTGCCTGCGGCGCTGAAAATCTGCACAGAGATTGCCTGTGTGGCGGAGAAAGAGCTGGTGGTGTTTGCAACACCTTCTTTTGCTGTGCGTGAAACGGCTCAAAAAGCCGCGCCTTATCTGGGGGACGGTACGCTGGTTGTTTCGGTATCCAAAGGTATTGAAAAAGGGACGTCTTTGCGGTTGAGCCAGATCATAGACGAAGAAACAAAGGGACGCTGCCGTATTGTCGCGCTGTCTGGTCCTTCCCATGCCGAGGAGGTAGGGCGGCATGTGCCGACGGGCTGTGTGGCTGCATCGCTGGATCGAGAAGCGGCAGAAATGGTGCAGGATGCTTTCATGAATGAACGCTTTCGTATTTATTCCAGCCCGGATATTGTGGGGGTGGAACTGGCGGCGGCGCTGAAAAATGTGATTGCTTTGTGTTACGGTGTGTGTGACGGTTTGGGGTATGGCGACAATACCCGCGCATTGCTAATGACGCGGGGGCTGACGGAAACGGCGCGCTTGGGCGTGGCCATGGGCGGCAAAAAGGAAACCTTTGCGGGCTTGGCCGGCGTGGGCGATTTGATCGTCACTTGCACGTCTATGCATTCACGTAACCATAGGGCGGGTATTCTCATCGGTCAGGGCAAAAGTGTGGAAGAGGCGCTCAAGGAAGTGGGCGCTGTGGTGGAGGGGTACTATGCCACCGACACGGTACGCACTCTGGCGGGGAAATACGGCATTGAAATGCCGATTTCAGAAGGTGCCTATCAGGTTTTGTACAACGACCGTCACGCAAAGGATGTCTTGATGGAACTGATGTGCCGCGATAAAAAGCACGAGATTGAGGATGCAAGCTGGTAACAAACGAAACGGCCAAAGCCATATTTTATATGGCTTTGGCCGTTTTTATAGATGCAGAAAAAAGAAGGGGAGCTGTTTCTGGTGGGGGCTTCCGTTTTTGTTTTGCGTGTTAGTTTTTTGTGATATATCCTTCTGCGCACAGCAGTTCCGCCAGAAGTACGCCGCCGCCGGCCGCACCGCGCAAAGTGTTGTGGCTGAGTCCGACGAATTTGTAGTCATACTGCGTATCAGGGCGCAGACGACCCAGAGAAATGGCCATGCCGCCCTCCAGATTACGATCCAAGCGGGTTTGGGGGCGGTTCAGCTCTTCAAAATAGTGCAGGAACTGTTTGGGTGCCGAGGGGAGCGCCAATTCCTGCGCGCGGCCAGCATAGGCGGCCCAGTCTGCTTTAATCTGCTCCACGGAAGGCGTACAGCCCTCCTTAAACTTCAGGAATACAGCGGCCATATGACCATCCTGACAAGCAACGCGGAAGCATTGTGCGGTGATGGAAAGATCCTCTGCGGGCACAATTTTTCCGTCAGCCACACGGCCGAACACTTTCAACGGTTCTTGCTCGCTCTTTTCCTCTTCGCCGCCGATATAGGGGATACAGTTATCCACCATTTCGGGCCAGCGCTCAAATGTTTTTCCGGCGCCGGAAATGGCCTGATAGGTGCATACCAGCACCTTCTCCACGCCGTACTTCAGCAGGGGAGCCAGAGCGGGAACATAGCTTTGAATCGAGCAGTTGGACTTCACTGCGATAAAGCCTTTTTTCGTTCCCAGCCGTTGTCTCTGCGCGGCGATAACGCTGATGTGGTTTGCGTTGATTTCCGGTACCACCATCGGCACATCCTCGGTCCAGCGGTGGGCGCTGTTATTGGACACCACGGGGACTTCCAGTTTGGCGTACCGTTCCTCCAGGGCACGGATCTCATCTTTTTCCATGTTCACGGCGCAGAAAACAAAATCCACCTGATCGGCCAGTGTTTCTGCGTCTTTTACAGCGTCCAGCACCACGAGGGCCTTGGCCTGTTCGGGAATTTCTGTTTCCATGGCCCAGCGGCCGGCTACGGCCTCTTCGTACGTTTTTCCGGCGCTTCCGGAACTGGCGGCTACGGCGGTCAGTTCGAACCAGGGGTGCTGGTCCAGAAGCGTAACGAAGCGCTGGCCTACCATGCCGGTGCCGCCGATAATTCCTACGCGATATTTTTCCATGCTGTATTCCTCCCATAAAAGTCGTCAGAGAACCGTCCTGCTGCAAGAAAAGAGTAGAAATTGGGTTGAAAAACGTCCCTGATTCTAATATAATAAAAAAAGTTATGCGGCTCCTGCGGGAAAATTCCGCAAATTTTCCTCATGGTAGCATATTTCAGGAATGCTGTCAATTTTCAGTCCACATATGGAGGACAATATGAAGAAAACGATCTTTTCACTCTTTCTTTTTTTTCTGTGCCTGCCTATTTTTACGCAAATTGTCTGGGCAGAACAGCGGGATACCCTGCGGGTCGGCCTGTATTACAGCGGTTCCGGAAGCAATGGGGCCTTGTTGTCGGCAAATTTGGAAAATTACGAAAACACTGGAAAAGGCTACTATTTCGGATATTATGATGACGCACGAGATTTTGTTCTATTGGGCACTACGTCCGAGACACAGATTTCCATGTCTCAGGATATCAATCTGACCATCAACAGTGATGGGAATTATTCTGCCGGCGCCAGCAGCGACGGTGTCGGATGCTACCATCTGCAGCTGAATAAAACCTATGCCTCTTACGATCTGGCCTCTGCGGCAGCGGCCGGGCTGCTGGGGACGTATGGTACGGCGTTCCCGGCCTATGACAATGGCCGGTTTGTTGTCCGTATGGGGAACTATACTTCGCAGTCAGAAGCGGAAGACGGACTTTCCAGGACTGGTGCAGACGCTTCGGTTACCAGTGGGACAAGTTATACCGTAACGGTGACAAAAACCGGCACCAATCAGATTTTGTTTGAATATGACGACAGCGGCAACACTTATCTGGCGGTAGAGCCGCGGCCCGTGGGCAGCGCAAAACCGCAGACCTGGTTCAAGGGATACCGATATTACGGGGGATTTGAATATGACCGATCTTCGGTCTTGTCCGGCGGAAAGATCAACGTAATCAATGTGGTGGATCTGGAAGATTACACCAAATGTGTGATTACCTTTGAAATGAGTCCGTCCTGGCCAGCGGAGGCATTGAAGGCCCAGTCCATCTGTGCCCGTACATACGCGCTGAATCAAACTAAGCACAAGAGCCGTAATTTTGACGTTTGTTCCACAACCAACTGCCAGGTATACCGCGGCGCATCGGCCTGCCAAAATGCTTCGGATGCGGCTGTGGATGCGACGGCTGGTCTGGCGATGTACTATGATGGCAAGATCATCGAGGCGGATTATTATTCTTCCAACGGCGGCGCTTCTGAGGATTCGGAAAATGTCTGGACGACAGCATTGCCGTATCTGCGCGGGAAAAAAGATCCTTATGAAAGTACTATCAGCATTCCCGGCTACAGCTACGAAAAGTCGTACAGCGCAGCCGAGTTGACCAAGCTGTTGCAGAGCAAAGGCCACAGCATCGGCACGGTGGCGTCCGTACAAGCCAGCTATACGAGAATGGGCAATATCTATTCGATCAAGTTTACAGATACATCCGGCAAGTGCGTCACGGTGCAGAAAGAGAGTTGCAGGCTGCTGTTTTCTGTGCCAAGCATGCGCTTTACAATCCATTCCGGCTCTGGAAGTGCGGTTTCAGCAGAGCCTGGCACTTCCGGCGGCGGAACCTATTACATTAACGGCGAAGGGAGCGCAGTTTCTTCCCTTGAAAGCCTATATACGATCTCCGGCAGTGGAACGGTATCCAAATGCAGCGGGGATCCAGTGTATGTGCGCACTGCGGATGGAATATCCGCGTTGGGGGGTGGAGAAAACGGGAACAGCGACATGACGGTATCGGGCAGTACGTTTGTTATCAAAGGCACTGGAAACGGCCATAATGTGGGCATGAGCCAGTATGGCGCTTATGCTATGGCGAAGCAGGGATTGACGTATCGTGATATCCTGACGTTCTACTATACAGGGATTACCATTGAATAAACAGAACAGGAAGAAATACACAGAATGAAAACCCATGATTTTTATTATGATTTGCCGGAGGAACTGATTGCGCAAACGCCGCTGGACCGGCGGGATGGATCGCGGCTTCTGGTATTGGATAAAGAGACCGGTGCCCGGAAGCACATGCATTTTTATGAGCTTCCACAGTTGCTTCGTCCGGGCGATTGTCTGGTAATGAACGATTCCAGGGTTTTGCCGGCACGCCTGTTGGGTCGCCGGGAGCCGGGTGGCGGCGCCTGCGAAGTGCTGCTGTTGGTGGATCGGGGCGAAAAGACTTGGGAGTGCCTTGTGCGGCCAGGCAAAAAAATGAAAACCGGCGCTAAACTTATCTTTGGCGATGGAACGCTGCGGGCAGAGGTTGTGGAAGAGCTGCCCGGCGGCAACCGGCTGGTGCGCTTTGACTATGAAGGGATTTTCCTGGAAGTGCTGGAGCGCTTGGGCAAAATGCCGCTTCCGCCTTATATCAAAGCGGAACTGCAGGACCCGGAACGATATCAGACCGTGTATTCCAAAGAGATCGGTTCCGCGGCTGCACCCACTGCGGGGCTTCATTTTACCAAAGAACTGCTTGATCAAATCGAATCGATGGGTGTGAGGCTCTGTTATGTTACGCTTCATGTGGGCCTTGGGACATTTCGGCCTGTAAAGGAAGATGACATTACAGAGCATGAAATGCATAGCGAATTTTGCATGATCTCACAGGAAACGGCAGATGTGATCAATGAGACCCGCAAGCGGGGAGGGCGGGTGGTCTGCGTTGGCACCACATCCTGCCGCACTGTTGAGAGCTGGGCGGAGGAAGACGGCACGCTGAAAGCCTCTGCAGGCTGGACAAATATTTATATTTATCCTGGTTACCGGTTTAAAGTGCTGGATTGCCTGATTACCAATTTTCACCTGCCGGAATCGACATTGATCATGTTGGTTTCTGCACTGGCCGGCAGGGAACATGTACTGGATGCTTATCGGGAGGCCGTGGCGCTTCAATATCGTTTTTTCAGCTTTGGGGACGCGATGTTTATTGGATGAAACATCCCCGTTTCCTTTTATTCGAAATACGGGAGAGTTGTTTGTGTTTGAAGTAATCAAGACGGAGGGAAAAGCTCGGCGCGGCGTATTTCAGTGCGCCCATGGAACGGTGCAGACCCCGGTGTTCATGAACGTCGGTACGCAGGCTGCCATCAAAGGCGGTGTTTCTGCACTGGATTTGAAAGAAATTGGCTGTCAGATCGAATTATCTAATACTTACCATTTGCATGTGCGGCCTGGCGACGATACTGTGCGCGCGCTGGGCGGACTTCATAAATTTATGCGGTGGGATGGCCCAATTTTGACGGACAGCGGCGGTTTCCAGGTATTTTCCCTGGCCAAGCTGCGGCAAATCCGGGAGGAAGGCGTGACATTTGCCTCGCATGTAGACGGCCGCAGGATTTTTATGGGGCCGGAGGAGAGCATGCACATTCAGAGCAATCTTGGTTCGGATATTGCCATGGCATTTGACGAATGTGTGGAGAATCCAGCGCGCTATGAGTATGCTAAAGCTTCGGTGGAACGCACCACACGCTGGCTGGAGCGCTGTATTCAGGAGCACCAGCGGTTGAATGCCTTGCCGGATACTGTGAATCCGCATCAGCAGCTTTTTGGTATCAATCAAGGTTGTACCTATAAAGATCTGCGCATCCATCATATGCAGCAAATTGCGCGTCTGGACTGCGACGGCTATGCCATTGGCGGCTTGGCGGTGGGGGAGCCAACGGAGGTCATGTATGAGATCCTGGATGCGGTGGAACCTTATGCGCCTTGGGAAAAACCGCGGTATCTGATGGGGGTCGGCACGCCATCGAATATCATAGAAGGTGTGGCACGTGGTGTGGACTTTTTTGACTGCGTGATGCCTGCCCGCAATGCGCGGCACGGAAAACTATACACTTGGAAAGGCGCTATCAATCTGAAAAATGAAAAATACAGGTTGGACGAAAGCCCTATCGATCCAGAATGTGACTGCCCGGTGTGCCGTGTTTTTTCCAGAGCGTATCTGCGCCACTTAATGAAAGCGGAGGAAGTGTTGGCGCTGCGGCTGTGCGTCATTCACAATCTGTATTTTTATAACAAGCTGATGCAGCGCATCCGCGATGCGCTGGACGCAGGAGTTTTCGCACAGTTCCGGGCGGAGTACAGCGGCATGCTTGATAAGCGTATCTGACGGGAAAACTGGAAAAAGACTTGAAATCTGTAAAATTATTCTGTATACTATATACCAATGCGTTATGCAGAGAATAATGAATGTGACCACAAAGGAGTTTTAAAAATGAATGGAGATATGACTTATACCCTGATTATGATCATCATTCTGATCGCTGTGTTCTACTTGTTTATGATCCGCCCGGAGAGTAAGCGCAAGAAGCAGCAGGAGGAAATGCGCAGCAACTTGCGCAAGGGCGATCAGATCACCACCATCGGCGGCGTGGTAGGTCGTGTTGTGAAGATTGAAGACAATACCATCATCATTGAAACCAGTGAGGATCGCGTGCGCATGGAATTTGCCAAGTGGGCGGTTTCCACTGTGGGTGTACAGAAGAGCATCGAAGATACGAACAACAATAAAAAGAATCGCAAAAAGCAGACCCCTGAGGAGCGCGCAGAGTCTTTCAGTCTGGAGGATACCGCTTCCGAAGAGGCGAATAAGGAATAATTTCTGCCCCCTTCCGCATATGCTTTTCATGCAGACGGAAGGGGGATTTTTCATGGAAAAGAAGAAGAGTTCGGATCCTGCGGAATTGCTGTGTGCTGCGGCAAAAGGGCTTATTGTTATGGCTCTACTGTTTGCTGCGGGAGTACTGGCTTCTGCAGCCTTGATCTACCGCGGCGTGATCCCAATGGAATATGCGCGCATTCTGCTCTGGGCGTCCGTTGCTGCGGCTGCCTTCGGCAGTACGGTTTTCTGCGCGCTGCGGCAGAAACGGCCCGTTTTTTTGACAGGAGTTCTTGTGCAGGGGATATTCTTGGCGGTATTGGTGCTGTTGGGGATGCTGGCTTGGGAAAGTATGACGGACTGGCTGGCGCTGGCAGTTGCGTTTGTGGCGGCGCTGGGCGCAGTGTTTGCTGCTTCTGTGCTGTTTGGGAAAAAGAAAAAGAAGAAATTTCAGAAAAATGCGGCGATACGATTGAAAAGAAAATGATCTTATGATAAAATACTTATACTTATCGAAGCAAGGAGGGAAATTTGATGAAGCATATTAAGACTTTGAACGGTGCTACTCTGAAAAACAGCGCGGCAAAGGGTGGCTGCGGCGAATGCCAGACCTCCTGCCAGTCTGCTTGCAAGACCTCCTGCACCGTTGCCAACCAGAAGTGTGAAAATAAGCAGTAAAGCTCATTATTTTTGACACCGCAAGGACGGACTGTTGGACTGCCTGGTTCGGGCAGCCGAAAAGTCCGTCCTTTCTACTGCATTGCGATACCGACATACCGAACAAAAGGAGAAATGGACATGGTACATACCTTTTCGCTGCTGGGACAGCACATTGCTGTGGACGTCAATAGCGGCGCCGTACATATTCTTGATGAAATCACCTATCATGTGCTCCGGCAAATGGAGGAAGCTGCAACGCCTCTGGATAAGATTATTGCAGCGCTCGGACAATACAGCCCGGAGAGTATTTCCGAAAGTTATGGAGAGCTGCAGGAACTGGTTGCCAAAGGGGAGCTGTTTGCGCCAGCGGACTATGTCGACCCGGCGATGGCCATGATTAAAAATGCGCCGGTCAAAGCGCTGTGCCTGCACGTTTCCCATGACTGCAATTTGCGCTGCAAATATTGTTTTGCTGCCACCGGCGACTTCGGAACCGGTCGCCTGCTGATGGATGTGGAGACGGCAAAAGCTGCCATTGATTTTGTGATCGCCCGTTCCGGAGCAAGACGCAATATCGATGTGGACTTTTTCGGCGGCGAACCGCTGATGGCGATGGATGTGGTCAGGGAAACGGTAGCATATGCCCGTTCCCGGGAGGCGGAATGCGGTAAATGCTTCCGCTTTACCATCACGACCAATGGCGTGCTCCTGGACGATGAAACGATCGAGTACATTAACCGTGAAATGGACAACTGTGTGCTCTCGCTGGACGGGCGCAGAGAAGTGAATGACCGTTTCCGTGTTTCGCCCAATGGGAAAGGGAGCTATGATGTGATCGTGCCCAAGTTCAAAAAGCTGGTGGCAGGACGTGGCGATAAAGATTTTTATCTGCGCGGCACGTTCACACATGAAAATCTGGATTTCGCAGAAGATGTCCTGGCAATTGCGGATGAGGGGTTTCAGCAGATCTCGGTTGAGCCGGTCTCGGCGGAAGAAAACTGCGACTATGCGCTGCGGGAGGAAGATCTTCCGGCAATCTGTGCTGAATATGAAAAATTGGCCCAAATTATGAAAGAGCGTCATGATTTTAACTTTTTCCATTTTAATGTGGATTTGACGCAAGGCCCCTGTGTCATCAAACGCATTCGCGGCTGCGGTGCAGGCTGTGAATATGTAGCCATTACGCCGGAGGGGGATATTTATCCCTGCCACCAGTTTGTGGGAAGGGAAGAATACAAGCTGGGCAACGTCCATAAAGCAGGATTCAATATGGAAGTTTCAGATCAGTTTGCCGGGTTGAACATCTACACTCGAAAAGAGTGCGGGGATTGCTGGGCGAAGTTTTACTGCACCGGCGGATGCAGCGCGTCCAATTTGACGGTGAATGGAGATATCAAAACACCTAATCATATTGCCTGTGAAATGGAGCGGAAAAGACTTGAGTGTGCAATTGCACTAAAAGCAGCTGCTGCAGCTGAAGCTGACTGAGCGGAACGAAAGAGAAATTATACAAAATGTAAAGCGCACCTGGCGTGGTCAGACAACGCTGGGTGCGCTTTATTTGGGGTTATTTTAGGGGTTACGCGCTATATCTTGTGGTTTTGTGAAAAAGAAGATATTCGGCATAAAAAGGTGCTTCTGTGGTTTACATAAACTAATTTACATAATATTTTGGCATAATTTACAAAATTGTGCTTTCGCAATATTCCCCTCTTGCGCAATGCGTTTGCTTGCACTATTATAAGATATAATATCAATATCTTTTATGCAGCCTCGCGTAAAATCCAAGTGCAGATTGCTTCTAAATCGATTCGTCTGCACATAGTCTGGATATGTGAGGTGAAGTCACCAGTGAAACGCGGTACTTTTCATGGACGAGTTATTTTGGCGGACCGCTCTTTTTTGCTCACGCTTTTTTTGGCCAGTTGTTTTTTCTTTGGTGCATTGCTGGGCAATCGTGTTGCAGGGATGGAAGAGGTATACCGCAGCGCAGAGTTGCAGGAGTTTCTGTCTTCCTTTCTGATGTTAGTGCGTTCCGGCCAACTGGAGCCGGCGTCGTTTGGCGCAGCCCTGTTTTCTTATTTTAAATATCCGATCTTGGTGTTTGGGCTAAGTTTTTTGACGATCGGTATCTTTTTCATACCGATCGTTACTTTTTATCAGGGGTTCATGTTTTCCTTTGCGGTTTCTGCCTTTTTATATACTGCAGGGGAGCATGGCCTGGTATTGGCACTGTTGCTGTTTGGCCTTCGGTGTATTGTGGTGCTGCCGTGTTATTTTTGGCTTGCCAGCAGCGGTATGGCGCTGGCTGTCGGCCCTGGGTCTGGGAGTAAAGCGCGTCCAGTCGATGAAAGGGCCAGAAGCGATGCCGTTTGGCGGTTTATTTTTTGCAGTCTGATCCTGTTTGCAGGGGCGGCTTTTGAGCATCTGGTTTTGGCCGGAGTACTGAGTGCCGTTTGTTAAGAGAGAAAAGAAAGCAATCGAGGGAGGCTTTGTCTGTGGCCGATTATGTGGAGGGGTATCGTACCTATTTAAACGAAGAGCGCCATGCGTCTGCCAATACGCTGAGTTCTTATTTGCGTGATATTCGGCAGTTTGCGCAGTATTTGAGCATGACGGAGGCAGGAGATTTGTCTCAGGTTCAGCAGGGACAGATCCAGGCCTATGTCAACTGGATGACGGCGCGCGGAAAATCGGCCTCCACCGTAACCCGTTCACTGGCCGCGCTGAAGTCCTTTTATCATTACCTCACGGAGAAAGGCGTGGTGGCAAAAACACCTGTGCAGAATGTGTCGGCTGCGAAGGCGGAACGTCATCTTCCGCAGATTTTGACCAGTCAGGAAGTAGAGTTGTTTTTGGAGCAGCCCCAGTGCACTGATATGAAAGGGTACCGGGATCATGCCATGCTGGAACTGCTTTATGCTACCGGCATTCGGGTCAGCGAACTGATTGCCCTCAATAGTTCTGATTTGAACTTGAGTGCCGGATTTATCCGCTGTGCAGGCAAAAAGAAAGAACGCATGATCCCGCTTTATCCTGCAGCAGTGAACGCGTTGCGGGAATATGTGGAAGCGATTCGACCCAATATGATCGCATCGCCGGAGGAAGAAGCGTTGTTTGTCAATATGAACGGCGAACGCATGAGCCGGCAGGGTTTCTGGAAAATTATTAAGTATTACCAGGAGAAAGCCCACATTGAAAAAGATATTACGCCGCATACACTACGGCACTCCTTTGCAGCCCATCTGCTCGAGAACGGAGCAGATCTGCGGGCGATTCAGGAAATGTTGGGGCACACAGATATTTCATCCACACAGATTTATACCCATTTGATCAATCGGAAGCTGAAGGACGTTTACAATAAAGCGCATCCGCGCGCCATTTGAGCAGGCAATACCATTATAAAAATCCCGCCGAAGCGCATAGGGTTCGGCGGGATTTTTTCGTGTTGTCCGGTTTATGCTTTTGCAGCGATCAGCTCGATTTCCAGACGGGAGCCGGCAGGAAGGGCTGCCACCTGTACGCAGGAACGGGCGGGCGGATCGTTGGGGAAGCGCGTGGCATAGATGCGGTTGATTTCGGCGAAGTCCGCCAAATCTGTGATAAAAACAGTGGTTTTTACCACGTTCGCAAACGTCATGCCATTGGCAGACAAAACCATTTCCAGATTCCGGAGAACCTGCTCTGTCTGCTCTTGGATACCGCCGTCTACCAATTTCCCGGTTTCCGGAACAAGCGCAATCTGCCCAGAAGTAAAAAAGAGATCGCCTATAGCGACGCCATGGGAATACGGGCCGATCGCTGCGGGAGCACCTTGGGCAAAAACAGCTTTTTTCATATCAAACACTCCTTAGTATAGTTTTTGCCCCAGTATACTACGGATTGGAACCGCAGACAACAATCTATTGCGTTTCCCCTGAAATATGATACAATAGTACTATTCTGATTTGATGGATGAATCAAATAGGAGGGATTCATGCGTATTCTTGGTATTGATCCGGGTATTGCCACCGTCGGGTTCGGTTTTGTGGATCAGGCATGCGGCTGCGCCCTGCGGCCGGTACAATACGGCGCAATCACCACAGAAGCGGGGCTTCCGCTGGCTACGCGCCTCATGCAGATCAACCGCGATCTGGAAGAATTGATCGAAACGTTCCGTCCGGATGTGCTGTCGGTGGAAGAGTTGTTTTTTAATACCAATATCACCACGGGCATTGCTGTGGCGCATGGCCGCGGCATTATTTTATATACGGCGGAAAAACTGGGTGTGCCGATTTTTGAATATACACCCTCTCAAGTCAAACAAGCCGTAGTGGGCTACGGAAAAGCAGAGAAGCGGCAGGTTATGGATATGACGCGCAGGCTTTTGAAGCTGAACTGCATCCCCCGGCCGGACGATGCGGCGGATGCCCTGGCTCTGGCGATCTGCCACGCCCGCAGCGCCACGTCGCTGCTGCGCCAGAATCCGCTGGCCAAGCCCACAGTATAGGAGGAAACAAATTGTTTTATTATCTCGACGGCACGGTTGCCTATCTCGGGCCGAATCTTGCAGTGATCGACTGCGGTGGCGTGGGCTATGCCTGCGCTACCACGAGCCACACGCTCTCACGCCTGCAGCAGGGGGCGCGGGCAAAGCTGTTCACACATCTTAACGTGAAAGAGGATGGAGTGGACTTGTTCGGCTTTTACAGCCAGAATGAGCTATCTGCGTTCCGCCAGCTGATCGGTGTGTCCGGCGTCGGTCCCAAGGCGGCTTTGGCGATCCTATCTTCCAGCACGCCGGATCAGTTGGCGCTGGCGATTGTTACCGGCGATGAAAAAGTGCTGGTAGCCGCGCCGGGGATTGGGAAAAAAATTGCCCAGCGTATCATCTTGGAACTCAAAGATAAAATGAGCAAGGAAGATCTGTCCGGAATCCGCATAAACAAAGTTGGCGCTTGCAGTGGACAGAAGACCTCGGAAGCACTGTCCGCTTTGATGGTGCTGGGCTATTCGCAGCAGGAAGTCGGCGCCGCGCTGAAAGGTGTCGATGTAGATACCCTGCCGCTGGAGGAGATTGTCCGTCAGGCTCTGAAAAAAATGGTTAAGTAAACGATATGTGCCTGCAAAGGAAGTGAGTTTTTGAGCATCGATTATGGCCACGATATTACAGAAGAACCGCTGGTAACCAAAACGCTGCTCGGTGAGGATTTGCGCAGTGAAGTGTCTCTGCGCCCCCATTCTCTGGAAGAATATGTGGGGCAGCAGAAAGCCAAAGAAAATCTGCGCATTTTTATTGAGGCAGCAAAGCGGAGAACAGAACCGCTGGATCATGTGTTGCTGCATGGCCCTCCGGGCCTCGGAAAAACGACGCTGGCCGGGATTATCGCTGCGGAAATGGGCGTTAATATTCGCATTACCTCCGGCCCGGCCATTGAAAAGGCCGGAGATTTGGCAGCCCTTTTAACCAATCTCAACGAAAATGATATCCTGTTCGTCGATGAGATCCATCGGCTGAACCGCAGTGTGGAGGAAATTCTGTATCCGGCAATGGAGGATTATGCCATTGATATTATCATTGGCAAGGGGCCTTCGGCCAACTCCATCCGTTTGGATTTGCCGAAATTTACGTTGATTGGCGCAACGACCAGAGCAGGGCAGCTTTCTGCGCCGCTGCGCGATCGTTTTGGCGTTACGTTGCGCCTGGAACTTTATACGCCCGAGGAACTTTCTGGCATCGTTACCCGCAGCGCAGGGATTCTGGAAGTCCCTATCGAGCCACAGGGAGCTATGGAAATTGCTTCACGTTCCCGCGGAACGCCGCGAATCGCAAACCGTATGCTCCGCCGTGTGCGTGATTTTGCGCAGGTGCGCGGAGACGGTGTGATTACAAAAGATATTGCAGATCTGGCTCTAACGGCGCTGGAAATTGATTATCTCGGCCTGGATGCCGTAGATCGCCGTATGATGCGCGCCGTCATAGAAAACTACGGCGGAGGTCCGGTAGGGCTGGAAACGCTGGCGGCTACCATTGGCGAGGAATCTGTCACCCTGGAGGATGTGTATGAACCGTATCTGATGCAGATGGGGTTTTTAACGCGTACGCCGCGGGGGCGCTGTGTGACCCGCAAGGCATATGAACATTTGCATCTGCCGTTGCCGGACGCTATCAATAACGGCGGGATGGAGCAGATTTCGCTGTAATGTGCAAAATCAGACATGAAAGGGAATAAGTTGAACTATGGGTAAATTATTCGGAACCGACGGCATCCGTGGGATCGTCGGAGAAACACTAACCGCCGATATGGCGTACCGTGTGGGGAAGGCCGTCGCTGTAGTGCTGGCTGAAGATAAAAAGGGCGCGCCGGAGATTACTATTGGGAAAGATACCCGCATTTCCTCGGATATGCTGGAGTCGGCTCTGATTGCCGGGATTTGTTCTGTAGGAGGAAACGTGATTCCGCTGGGTGTTATTCCAACGCCGGCGGTAGCATACCTCACGATACAGCGCAAGGCAGACGCAGGCATTATGGTTTCCGCATCCCACAATCCATATGAGCACAATGGCATCAAAGTGTTCAACAGCCGCGGCTATAAACTGTCGGACGAAACGGAAGCACGCGTGGAAGCATTGCTGTTGAGCGATGCTCCGATTATGGAAAAAACCGGAAGCGAAATTGGAAGAATGATCCGCGGTATGCGGGAAGCCCATGAAAACTATATTGATCATCTGTGCGCTACGGTCGAAGATGACCTGTCCGGGCTTCGCGTCTGTGTGGACTGTGCCAACGGCGCGGCTTCTTCCACAGCGCCGGATCTGTTCCGCCGCTTCAAAGCGCGTACCGATATCATGCACGCCGTCCCAAACGGAATTAATATCAACAACCGCTGTGGTTCTACGCATTTGGAATCCCTTCAGGAAACCGTGGTCAACGATGGGTACGATATCGGTGTGGCCTATGATGGTGACGCCGATCGGTGCCTGATGGTAGATGAAAAAGGAAACATCATCGACGGTGATAAAATCATGGCCGTATGCGCCATGGATATGCGCCGTGCCGGTAAGCTGAACGGTAATGCCATCGTGGCCACAGTGATGTCCAACTTGGGTCTACACGAATTTTGCCAGAGAGAAAAGATCCAGCTAGTTTGCACTGATGTAGGCGACCGCCATGTGCTGGAGGAAATGCTTGCGTGCGGATACTGTATCGGCGGCGAACAGTCTGGCCATATGATTTATACAGAGTATGCCACTACCGGCGACGGAGAGTTGACCAGCCTGCAGTTTCTGCAAATCCTGAAACGAAGCGGAAAAAGAGCGTCAGAACTGGTTTCCTGCTGTGCCCAGTATCCGCAGGTGCTGGTCAATGTGCCTGTGGCGTCACGTCGCGGTGCAAAAGAAGAGATTATGGCCTCGGAGGTGTTGGCGGCTGCCATCCGCAAACAGGAGGAAAAATTGGGGCAGGAGGGACGCATCCTGCTCCGGCCGTCCGGCACAGAAGCCCTGATTCGTGTGATGGTTGAGGCAAAAACAGAGGAAATGGCTCATTATTATGCCGAAGAATTGGTGAATGTGGTAAAATCACTAAAAATTTCTTAATTCAGGCAAAAATTTTCTCACTTTTTCTTGACGAAAAAATAATTTCCATGTATACTAAATCAAGTGAATAGAAGTTTGAGGTTTATCATGCAAGAGATGCAGGAAATGACAGATGGAACTCTGTGCCGGCTGGTCGCCGAAGGGGATCGCTCGGCAGAAGAGCTCTTGGTCAGCCGCTATAATCGCTTGGTTCGCATGTGTTCCCGTCCTTTTTTCCTAGTGGGCGGCGATAGTGAAGATCTGATCCAGGAAGGAATGCTGGGTCTGCTCAAGGCGATTCGCACTTATGATGCATCGAAAGAGGCGTCGTTCCGGACATATGCGGAGGTCTGTATCCGCAGCCGTTTATACAGCGTGCTGCGCAGCCAAAAGCTTGATAAACATGCAACCCTGAATCACTCTGTTCTTTTGGAAGCACCCTTCTTTGATAGTAATTCCTACACCATGGACACTTTTTCCGTTTCTCAGTCCAATCCGGAGGATCTTATGATTCTGCAGGAAAGCTTTGATGAAATGTGGAAGCGTGTTCAAGACCAGTTGTCCGAGTTCGAAGCGAAGATTTTGGGGTTCTATTTGGACGGCCTGTCCTACCAGGAAATAGCAATCAAAGTACGCAAGTCCCCAAAATCGGTGGACAATGCTGTGCAGCGCATCCGGCGCAAAGTGGCGCAGCACATTTATCCCGGCGAAATCAGCAAACGCTGAGCGCATATATTATCTAATCAAAGAGAGGGTAAAAATCATGTACGAAGACAAGACATTGGTATGCAAAGAGTGCGGGCAGGAGTTCGTGTTCACCGCTGGTGAGCAGGAGTTTTACGCTGAGCGCGGTTTCCAGAACGAGCCCCAGCGCTGCAAGGCCTGCCGTGATGCCCGTAAGAACGCCACCCGTGGTCCTCGCCAGTATTTTACGGCTGTTTGTGCAGCCTGCGGCGGAGAGGCCAAGGTGCCTTTCGAGCCTAAGTCCGATCGGCCTGTGTACTGCAGCGAGTGCTTTGCCAAAATGCGCGAAGAAAACGCATAAGGCAGATTCTGAGATCATATGACGCAAAGGACGAGCAGGAAAATCTGCTCGTCCTTTTTTGAATGCAGGATATCGTTATTTACCATCTGAAAGCAAAGCCGCCCGAATGGAGATCTTTTCTCATTCGGACGGCTCTTTTTGTTATTTTGTGGTCAAATCGTGGTATACGGTTCTGTAATACGGATCATATACGGCGCAGCCAGCGTGCGCTTGCCTGCCCAGCAGTGTGCCGCAACGGTTGCAGCAGGTGCACCAGTGGATATCCTGTTCTTTTCCCGCTGCATATTTGGCAGGGAGGGCCGGGTCAGCAAAGGACTGCCGCCCCAAGGCAATCATATCGAAATCGCCCTGCTCGATGGCAGAATTGCTCAAAGCAAACAGACTGCTTTTTTCGGCGGCCATGCCAGGAAGCGCACCGCCCTTTCCCAGAAGAGACAATCCGCCGCAGATCACGGTGGTTTCCGGCCGCAGGGCTTGTCGAAGGAGTTTGGCGGCGGTCATATGCTGGGAAACGATACCGGGACAGCTGTGGTCGGGGCACATCAGCTGCCATCCGAGGCCTGCGTTGCCGAGGGACTCAATAAAGAAACTGGCACCCCGGGCTTCCAAGCCTTTGCACAGACGAATCGCCTCTTCAGGATCGATAATGAGGCTGTTCGGTCCTGCGTGTCCTTGTCCGCCCGGCATTTCATCATATACGCTGACTTTAGCGCCAATCAGAAACTTTTCATCCGGTATGGCACGGCGTACTTTTTCGCAGAGTTCGTACGCGAACCGGGCGCGGTTTTCAAACGAACCGCCATATTTCCAGCAGCGGTCGTTAAACGGGCGCAGAAGCTGGGAGCCGAGATAGCCGTGGCAGAATTTGAGATCAACCCCATCGACGCCGATCTGTGCCAAAAAGTGGCTGGCCTCGACATAAGATGCGATGGTTTGTTCAATATAATCCGCGTCAATCAGTGTGCCGCCGAAGCCTGGCAGAGGTTTGACGCAGACGCGTCTGGAAAAAGATTCATCCGACAATTCTCCGCTATGGTTCAGCTGCACTACCAGAAGCGTGTCTGGAGCATGCATCCGTTTCTGAGAAACAAACCGCTCCCACTGATCACGGTTGTCCGGATCGTTCACATCCAGTAAAAGTTGTGTTTTTCGGGCACGGCTTTCCAATTGCAATGTAACGGATTCCATCACCACCATACCTGCGCCGCCGTGCAGCAGTTTTTCGTATCGCCGCAGCGAGTCCTCAGAAAAACCGCCGCGCAGGTTTGCATCGCCGCATTCCATCGGCTGGATAACAAAGCGGTTTTTCGCCAATCGTTTTCCAATATGGATCGGGCGCTTCAACGGTGTGACTGCAATTCCCATGACAATCAGATCTCCTTCTTGAAGGTCTCAGATAAATATGTTTTATTATACGCCCCTTTTCTGTATCCGTCTTTCACGGATCGAACCATTTTGTTGGATTTTTGATAGAAGTTCACCTCCTGATGCAGGGCGTATCTTCCTCTTTTTTCAGCGAAAAAGGAGAAATTTCTATTGATGTATTGAAAAGCCCCCTTTTTTAGGATATACTATAAAAGCAAATTTTTCAGAATAGGAGGCAGTTTCTCATGATTGAAATTACAAAAGATACGATCATTGGTGATATTCTCGATATCGCTCCCCACACGGCTCCCATTTTCCTGTCTATCGGCATGCATTGCCTGGGTTGCCCCTCTTCCCGCGGTGAAACCGTAGAAGAAGCCTGCATGGTCCACGGCGTGGATGTGGATAAGCTGCTGGCTCTGGTAAACGAGGAAGCAAACAAGGAAGCCAAGTAAACACAGTGTAAAAAAATCATTGCACGGTTCTGTACAAGACCCGTGCTTTGATTTGTTTGTGTAGAGCAAAGGGGCAAGGCGCATGGACGGTGGAAAAGAGTTGATTTTGTCAGAGAGGCTGCTGGCCATTGCACAGTGGATCCCTCCGGGGAGCCGCGTGGCAGACATCGGTACGGATCACGGGTATCTCCCGATTTGGCTTTTGCAGCATGGATGCGCAGCGTTTATTGCCGCCTGTGACGTGCGAGAAGGGCCGCTGGAGCATGCCCGCCGTTC